>FWPU01006223.1_pt1 | contig 24341 bp, 20 predicted proteins | sample 2228361 | NCBI WGS metagenome assembly FWPU01 (sample SAMEA103939777, study PRJEB20133) | metagenome | reverse complement strand
GGGAGGCAAGCACGGGGTGGGGGTGGGGGTCAGATGCCGCAAACTGTAACATCCCGCGCGGCGGGCCGAAGCGGGATGATGATCTTCAACAAATTAATCTGGATATGGGCCCACCTGGCTTGCGGCGGCACGACGCCGCTTTGGTCTGCGGCAGCACGACGCCGCTCTGGCTAGCGCAACGACCGCAAAGCGGCGCTGTAGCGCCGCAATCCAAACTGGTCTGCGGCCGCTTGAGGCCGCTTTGGTAATCATAACCGGATTAATTTGTTGAAACCTATAATCCCGCAGTACATGGCCCATTTTCAGATCAACGTCCACGTCATAGGCGACACAGGCAGAGATGAAAACGCAGCCATCCGCGTTCATCCGCGCTCGTTCGCGTCCTATTTTCGGGTTAGAGGATTAGCATCGCGTCGCCGAAGCTGTAGAAGCGGTAGCGCTCGCGGATCGCCTCGGCGTAGGCCCGATCAATCAGCCCTTTGCCGGCGAACGCGCTGACGAGCACCAGCAGGGTGGAGCGAGGCAGGTGGAAATTCGTGATCATGGCGTCTATAGCCCGAAAGCGGTGGCCGGGACGGATGAACAGCTCGGTTTCGCCGCTGAAGGCGACCACGGTCTGCCAGCCGCAGATCGCATCATCGGGGACTGGATCGGCCGGTTGATAGCCCAGTGCCAGCTTGGCCGCACTCTCCAGCGTGCGCACCACCGTGGTGCCGATGGCGATGATGCGGCCGCCGGCCAGCCGCGTCTGATTGATCACGCGTGCCGTCTCCGCGCTCACCTGCGCCCATTCTCGATGCATCGGATGGGCATTGATATCCTCCACCTGCATCGGCCGGAACGTGTCCAGGCCGATGTGCAGGGTGATGAATGCGAATCCGATCCCCTGGTCGCGCAATCGCATCACCAACTCTGGCGTGAAGTGGAGCCCAGCGGTCGAAGAAGCTGCAGAACCGGCGATCCGGCTGTAGATCGTCTGATATCGTTCGGGATCGGACAGCGGTTGGTGGATGTAGGGGGGCAGCGGCACCTCGCCGGCCGCGTCCAGCCACTGCGAGACGGCCGGCGTAAAGGCTACGATCCGACCACCGTCCGCAGTCTCGCTCTGGATCGTGGCAGTGATCTTCGTTGGCCCGGTTGAGCGCGTCTGATCCCTCAACACAATGTGCACCTGGGTGCCGGGCCGCAGCCTCTTACCGCGCACCAGACACTCCCAGCAATCCTCCGCGTTCTCGCCGGACTGGGGTCGCAGCAACAGGATCTCCACTGCGCCGCCGGTCGGCTTGACGCCGTGCAGCCGCGCCGGGATGACCCGGCTGTCGTTGCCCACCAGCAGGTCGCCGGGCCGCAGGAATTCCGGCAGTTCGTAGAAACGGCGATGATGTAGCCGGCCGGTCGTCCGTTCCACTACCAGCAGCCGCGAGGCGTCACGCGGCTCGATCGGCGTCTGTGCGATCAGCTCCGGGGGCAACACATAGTCGAAGTCGCTGGTCTTCACTGCGGCTCACTCTCCCTCTTGGCCGAAAAGGGATGGCTGATCGGCCGTCTCCGGGTACGGCTCGCCGAGGTGTTCGTAGGCGCGGCGCAGTGCCACGCGGCCGCGCGGGGTACGGCCGAGAAAGCCCAGTTGCAACAGGTACGGCTCAACAACATCCATGATGGTATCCGGCTCTTCGGACAATGAGGCCGCGATTGCTTCCAGGCCGACCGGCCCGCCCCCAAAATCGCGAATCAAACGCTGTAGCACCAGGCGATCGAGCGCATCCAGGCCCAGCTCGTCAATCTCCAGCAGCGCCATTGCCTCGCGCGCGATCGGTGCGCTGATCGCACCGTCGGCCTTGACCTGGGCATAGTCGCGCACACGACGCAGCAGACGCAGCGCCACGCGCGGGGTGCCGCGGCCGCGACGGGCCACCTCGGTCACGCCATCAGGCGTGATCGGCACCTTGAGCAGGTTCGCGGCGCGCGCCACGATGGCTTCCATGGAGGGCAGGTCGTAGAAGTCGAAACGATACACGGCACCGAAACGGGCGCGCAGCGGCGCGGTCATCAGCGCCAGCCGGGTCGTGGCGCCGATCAGTGTGAACCGAGGCAGCTTCAGCCGCAGGTTGCGCGCACTCGGCCCTTTGCCGATCACGATATCGAGCGCGAAATCCTCCATCGCCGGATAAAGGATCTCTTCGACGGCCCGCCCCAGGCGATGGACTTCGTCAATGAAGAGGATGTCCCCCTGGCGCAAATTGGTGAGGATGGCTGCCAGGTCACCGGCGCGCTCGATGGCAGGCCCAGCCGTGATCTTGAGTCCGACGCCCATCTCGTGGCTGATGACGTGCGCCAGCGTCGTCTTGCCCAGGCCGGGTGGCCCATAGAGCAGAATATGATCGAGCGGCTCGCCGCGGCTACGTGCCGCCTGAATCAGGATCTTCAGGTTTTCGCGCAGCAGGTCCTGACCCACCATCTCATCGAGCGCGCGCGGGCGCAGGGCGGCGTCTACCACCACCTCTTCGGGCCGGCTTTGCGGCGAGATCATGCGTTCTGGTTCTGGCATGGCCACCTGTGATTGCAAACAAATAATCGCGCCCAATGCTGCGGCCTCGCCGTGCCGGGCGACGTTCTTAATTATACCAGTAAGCAGGTCAGGCAGGAAACGCGGCGTATTTGCTTTTTGTGATTGTCTGTTGTACACTCAAGAAACACAGAGTAGAAGTTGCAGACAAAGCAGTGTGTCTCGTCAGGCTGGATTTTGTTCTTTGTTTGTAACTACTCAGGCCCTCTATCCCCTGGCCTCCTTTCCCTCGTCTTGCGGGGGAAAGAAGGTGTGGAGGGTGGGGGCTGGGGGCATACGCGTCAACTTAAGCTTTGTGACCTGCTGTCGGCTCGTCGGTCGGTCCCCCTAACCCCCCAATCCTGGGGGGAAGCTGTACTCCGCCTGGAAACTCCCCCCAGAATTGGGGGGTCGGGGGGCAGAATCGGCAGGCCAGGGGCTTAAGTTGACACATGTGGGCGCTGGGGGAGGGGGTCAAGTGCAGCAAACTGCAGAATCCAGCCTGACGCGGTAGGAGAAGGTCAGAAGGTGAATACAAATGGCGGATACCGGTAAATTAAAAGCTCTGGATACAACCCTTGCCAGCCTGAAGAAGCGGTTCGGTGATGGCACCGTGATGAAGCTGGGTGACTCGGAACGCCTGAAAGTGGAGGCGATTTCCACCGGCTCGCTCTCGCTCGACATCGCGCTGGGCATCGGCGGCGTGCCGCGCGGCCGCATCACCGAGATCTACGGCCCGGAGGCTTCGGGCAAGACAACGATCTGCCAGCACATCATCGCTGAGGCCCAGAAGGCTGGCGGCATCGCGGCCTTCATTGACGTAGAACACGCGCTGGACCCTCGGTACGCGGCACGCTGCGGCGTCAACGTGGACGAGCTGTACATTTCTCAGCCCGATACCGGCGAACAGGCGCTGGAGATCGCAGAGGCGTTGATCCGCTCCGGTGCAATGGATGTGGTCGTGATTGACTCGGTGGCCGCGTTGGTGCCCCGCGCGGAGATCGAAGGCGAGATGGGCGACAGCCACGTCGGCCTGCAGGCCCGGCTGATGTCTCAGGCGTTGCGCAAACTGGTCGGCGCCATTAATTCCAGCAACACGGCGCTCGTCTTCACCAATCAATTGCGGCAGAAGATCGGCGTCATGTTCGGCAACCCCGAAACGACGACGGGCGGGATGGCGCTGAAGTTCTATGCCAGCGTGCGGATGGATGTGCGCCGTCTGGAGAGCATCAAGCAGGGTGGGGCCACGATAGGCAGCCGCACGCGCGTGACCATCAAAAAGAACAAGGTGGCACCGCCGTTCCGCATCGCCGAATTCGACATCATGTACAATAAGGGCATCAGCAAATCGGGCGACATCTTGGACCTGGGCGCGACGATGGGCATCGTCGAGAAGCGCGGCGCCTTCTATAGCTTCGAGGGAATCCGCCTCGGCCAGGGCCGCGAAAACGCCAAGGAGTTTCTGGAGAATTCGCCCGATATCGCCCGGCGGATCGAGGATGCGATCCGGGCGGCGGCGGCCATGGGGCCGGTCGAGAGCATGATCGCACCTGCCACTGCGGAAGACGAAGACGAATAGGGGCACGCGAACAGCTGCGCCGATCTCTCGTACGAGCAGGCTTGTCTTGCCCGGACATGCCGCCGCACATTGTGGCGCGGGATTCATCCCGCCTCGGCCTGGTACGGGCAACTGCTCTGGACGACGAGGGCGAAATCAGAGCCATGCTGGGGTAACAGCCAGCTTCAACCTGTCTGCAGAGGCACGACGGACCGTTTTGGGGCCGAGTTCATAAGAGTGCTGCGGCCAGGTTTTCGGTCCCCAGGGGGACACTTGATCATAGCTTTTCCGACATGTAGCGTGGCTATGCTGCTCGAGGTTTGAGACGCCACCCCACCCGATGGCGTTGGCACACTGGACTCGTGGGAGTAGGTTTCGTTAACCGCATCATCGGTTACTTGCAGGCAACGACGGGCAAAAACAGGATGTGGGCCTTGCATCAGCTGTTGGTCTATCTCCGGCCATGCGCACACGGAGGCTTGGGAACCTGAACGATCCAGGCCACCAGTTCATGGGCGTGTTTGCCGGCCGGGGTGTGCGCTGTCAAGATGGATCTGACAATAAAGCAGGCCAGAAGGACCTGTGCATGAGATCGGTCGCGTATTCAGCAGGGCGCTGACGCGAACGATTGAGCTACCCGGCAGAGCCAGGCGCTCTCCGTGTCAATATTCAATGCGTGCTTTCGCCGACGCACGGGTGCAGATGCCAGGCTGCATGGTGTGCGCGGTTCACCGCGAGTTCAACACGAGCTATGATCCGGAGCCCCACATGGGGGTATCCGGATCATAGCTTTTTTATGCCATGGCAGGACGCATCACCGGCTTGCGTTTTCAGCAGGAGACATCCGACCGGGTCAACGTTTACCTGGACGGCCAGTTTGCCTTTGGTCTGCCTGCGCTCGCAGCGGCCCGGCTGCGCGTTGGCCAATATCTGAGCGACGACGAGATCGCCAGGCTGCAGGCCGCCGACCGGCTGCAGCGAGCCTATGACCAGGCCGTGCGTTTCCTCAGCTTCCGGCCGCGCAGCGTGGCCGAAGTGCGCCGGCATTTGGCGCGCACGATAGAGGATCCGGATCTGATCGCCGCTGTGCTGGACCGATTGGCAGCGCAGGGCTATCTCGACGACGGGGAATTTGCCCGCTACTGGGTGGAGAACCGGGAGCGCTTCCGGCCCAAAGGGCCGCGCGCGTTGCGTCAGGAGCTGCGTCAGCACGGGCTGAGCGATGAGGCGATTGCTGCGGCGCTGGATACGGTAGATGCCCATCAGAGTGCCTGCAACGCGGCCCGACCACGTGCCGCGCGCCTGGCCGAACTCGGTCGCAGCGACGGCGAGGCCTTTCGCCGCAAGCTGAGCGATTTTCTGGCGCGACGCGGTTTCGATTACGAGACGATTCAAGACGTGGTGACACGTCTGGCCGAGGAGTTCGGTGTGGACCGGGCTCCTGATCCTGACACATGACTATTCGACTGAAAGCGAGGAATCACATCTTATGGGAGGTCAGCTGATTTATCTGACCCTGGTCGTGTTGTTGTTGGCCGCGACGACAGGGCTGGTGATCGGCTATCTGCTGGCGCGTTCGCGCACCCTGAAGGCGATGGCCGATGCCAGGGCCCTGGTGCAGAACGCGGTTGCCGAGAGCCAGCGCATCATCGCCCAGGCCGAAAGCCAGGCCAAGAGCATCGAGCTGGAGGCCCAACAGCACAAGGTCAAACTCATCGAGGAAACCGAAGCCGACATGCTGCGCCGACGCAAGGAGCTGGAGCGACTGGAAGAGCGGGTGCAGCGCCGACAGGAGACTCTGGACAACAAGATCGAACAAGTGGATGCACGCGATCGGCGGCTGAACCAGCGCGAGGCGCGCCTGGTCAAGCGCGAGAACGAGCTGGCCAAACTGGAGGAAGAACGTATTGCGGAGCTGGCCCGCGTGGCCAACATGACCCCTGAAGATGCCCGCCAGGAGCTACTGGCAGCCGTCGAACGCGAGACGCGGCAGGATATGGCGCGCAAAATTCGCGAGGTTGAGGCGATCATGCAGGCCCAGGCGGATCAGCGCGCACGCGAGATCATCACCTCGGTGATGGAGCGCGTGGCGTCGGAGCACGTCTCCGAGACGACGGTGGCCAGTGTGCCGCTGCCCAACGATGAGATGAAGGGCCGCATCATCGGCCGCCAGGGCCGCAATATCCGCGCTATCGAAAACGCGTGTGGCGTAGACCTGGTGGTGGACGACACACCGGAGGCCGTCATCATCTCCTGCTTCGACCCCATCCGGCGTGAGGTTGCCCGGCTGACGCTCAGCCGCCTGGTTCAGGACGGCCGGATCCAGCCGGGACGCATCGAAAAAGAGGTTGAAAAGGCACGCGAAGAGGTGGAACGCTCAATCATCGAGGCCGGCGAGCAGGCCGTGATCGAGACCGGCCTGCAGGGGCTGCATCCGGAGATCATCAAGCTCCTGGGCCGGCTGAAATATCGCACCAGCTATGGCCAGAACCAGCTGGCCCACGCCATCGAGGCCACACACATCGCGGGCATGCTGGCGGCCGAACTGGGCGCCAACGTCCAGGTGGCCAAGATGGGCGCCCTGCTGCACGATCTGGGTAAGGCGGTGAGCCACGAAGTGGAAGGCCCGCATGCGCAGGTGGGCGCGGAGATCGCCAAACGCTACGGTGTGCCGGCCGAGGTCGTCAACATCATCGCATCACACCACCACGAGGTCGAGCAGATGTCGCTCGAAGCAGTGATCGCGACGACGGCCGATGCGATTTCCGGCTCGCGACCCGGGGCGCGCCGTGAGGCGCTGGAGACCTATGTCAAACGCATCAAAGCGCTGGAGGACATCGGCAACTCCTTCGCCGGTGTGGCCCAGACCTATGCGATCCAGGCCGGCCGCGAGGTGCGCGTCCTGGTGAAACCGGAAGAAGTGGACGATCTGGCAGCCATCCGCCTGGCAAAGGAGATCGCCAAGAAGATCGAGGATAGCCTGGAGTACCCTGGTCAGATCAAAGTGCTGGTGATTCGCGAGACGCGAGCAACCGAGACCGCCAAGTGACGCCTGGGGCTGTCGGCGGCCCTCGCGTGATGGCTGGGGGCCGCCCCTGATCACCATTCTTGACCTTATAACGCGATGATGCTAAACTTTTCTACAAAGTGTGACCTGAGCCAGGGAAAGCTATGACCTATCCACATGTGATCGCAGAAGATGCTGCGGCCCCGCAACGCATCCTGGTCGTGGACGATGATCCCGTCATTGTTCGTCTGGTGAAGGATAAGCTCGAAGGGGCTGGCTACGAGGTTCTGGCTGCCAACTCCGGCCGTCAAGCACTGGAGGTCATCTCCCGACACGGCATCCCTCATCTGGCGATCGTGGACATCAACATGCCCGGGATGAACGGCTTTGAGTTCTGTCAGGCAGTTCAGGAGTTCAGTGACCTGCCCGTCATTATGTTGAGCGCGGTGGACGAAGAGGAGACGATCATTCAGGGCATCAACCGCTACGCGGAGGACTATGTCGTCAAACCGTTCAGCCCGCGCGAGCTGCTGGCCCGCATACAGCGCGTCTTGCGCCGCATCGGCGACTATGCATACACTCTCGACCCGATCACGCGCGTGGACGATTCCCTCAGCATAGATTTCGCCCATCAACAAGCGATCGTCAACGACCAGACGATCGCGCTCACTCCAACTGAGACCAAATTGCTCTATATTTTGATGCGCAACGCCGGCCGCGTCGTCTCCGCCGATTTCCTGATCCGGCGTCTGTGGCCGATGGAGGAGATATATGAAGACACGCTCCGCGTCCACGTCCATCGCCTGCGGCAGAAGATCGAGCCGAACCCCGCGCGCCCCCGCTATATCCTGACGGAACGCGGCCTGGGTTACAGCTTCCCGGCCAAATCCACTAAATCGTAATACAAAACGTAAGGTTTCCCCGCTATAATTGTTAATAGTCGAATTATTCTCTCAAGTCAGGCATCAGTCGGAGCCCAATTGTGAATCCCGTCGTCACGCGGCTTGTTCCGGAAGCCCGCGGCATCTCCTACTGTGTCGCCGATCGCAACCTGCGCTTGATCGAGATAGGCGATGCGGCCGGGCTGTTTCCCCGCGGGCAGATCGCAGGCTCGGTGTTCGAGATCGTTCCAGGGCTGAAATACTATGCCTCGACGCTCAATGGCGTGCTGGCCGGAAAACAAGCAAGCTTTGAGCAGACCGGCATTCCGCACACGACGCGCGATGGGCGGACCGTTGGTTTGACCCTCACCGTCCTGCCCCGCACCGGCCAGAATTGCGAGATCGTAGGCCTGCTCCTCTTGATGCAGATCGCGCCCGATAACAAGCCGGATGGGCAACCGGTGGCACAGGCAGCCGATGAATCATGCCGGCTACAGGATGAACTGGGGTACTACGAACGACAACTGCGCGCGGCCAGAACCGAGCTTCACAGCCTCGACGAGATGAAATCGAAGTTCATCTCGCTGGCAGCACACGAATTGCGCAGTCCCCTCACTGCAATCAGCGGCTATCTCGAGCTGTTGCTCGACGGCGACTCCGAACGGTTCACCGAATTGCAGCGCGATTACCTGAAGATCATCCAGTCCAGCACGCGTCAATTGCTCGCCACTACCAACGATCTTCTGGACCTGACGCGGCTGGAGGCCGGCCGTGTGGAACTCGTGCTGCAGCCGACCGATTTAGCGGCGTTGCTCAGGTCGGTGATCGCCGACCGCATGGCCGAGATCGAAGCCAGGACACAACAACTGACGGTCGAGATCGAGGAGGCGTTGCCCCGCGCGCTCTGCGATCGGTTGCAGACGCTCCAGATCCTGAATCACCTGATTGCCTATGCAATGCGCGCCACGCCGGCAGGAGGCAAAATCACTGTCACGCTGAAACGGGCCTCCCAGAAAGGTCTCCTGACGGTGAGTGTACATAGCGGCAACACCTGGATTGCAACGACTGCCCGGAGCACGCCATCTGAGCAGTCCGGACAGCCGAACGGAAAAACGTTTGCTGTGGGACGAGGGAACGAATTGGGGTTGCAGATCGCGCGCGCGTTGGTCGAGCTGCACGGCGGCAGCATGTGGATCGAGAATGAAGCAGACCAAAGAATTGTCTGCTATGTGGCTCTGCCCGTGGCCGACGAGGTCTGATCGGGAATTGCGCACTTTGCGGGATTGGGGTCGGCCGGCGCTGAAGCCATCGGACGGACCTGTTCGGCAACAAGCCGAACGACAAATGCCTATCAGAAAGGGGAAAAAGCCATGTGGAAAGAATTCAAAGAGTTCGCGCTTCGCGGCAATGTGTTGGACCTGGCAGTCGGCATCGTGATCGGCGCCGCCTTCGGGGCAATCGTCGCATCCTTTGTGAAGGATATCCTGATGCCGCCCATCGGTCTCCTGTTGGGTGGTGCCGACTTCACCAACTACTTCGTGGTGCTGCGCGGGCCGGCCGGTGTGACCTTCGCCACCCTGGAGGAAGCCCAAAAAGCCGGGGCCGTCACGTGGAACTACGGGCTTTTCCTCAACGCCATTATCAACTTCTTGATCATCGCCTGCGCGCTGTTCCTGGTCGTCAAGGCCTACAATCAGATCAAACGAGCGCCGGCACCGCCACCGGCCAACACGAAGGAGTGCCCGTTCTGCCTCTCCGTCATCCCCCTCAAGGCCCGGCGCTGCCCGCATTGCACGTCGGAACTGAAGGAGTGACGATCGCTTTAGTTTCACGGGCTTCATAAAAAAAGAGCACGCCCAGCGCTTCCACCGTTGAAGTGCTGGGCGCTTTTGTATGGACTTCATGGCCGCCGACCGCACATCTCAACGGGTGGCGAGCAGATAGACCGCACCGTCCGCGCCGGCCATCGTCCCATGCGCCAAACCGGCCGGGATCTCGATGCGATCGCCGGCCGTCAGCTCGATCATACGGCGTTCCACGGGCAAGATGACCGTCAGGCTGCCGCTGATGAGCCACATCAATTCGGGATAGATGTGTACATGTGGGGGATAGCCGGTGGCCGGCTCGCTTGACCATTTGACCACCTGATAGCCGGCGGCACTCAGCTGGTCGCGCAGCAGCACCTCGCATGGCCGGCCGGCGTCTGCCCACAGCACGATCTGCGGGACCGGTTTCGGAAATGCCGGAAAGGACAACACCGGTGTCTGCGTTGGCGGACGCGGCGTAACGTCGCTCACGGCCCGACCTCCGCCAGAATCTGGCCCATTTCCGCGGTGGTATAGCCGCCCAACGCCGCCACGCGGGCCTGGAAATCTCGCTCGCCGAGCAGCGCCAGCAACGGAGCCAGCAACGGCGTCGCGCAGAAGTGGACGGGGATGATCAGGTCATAGCGTTCGTGGTCGAGTGGCACGAAGTCCAGATCGAGCGCCCGTGCCGCGGCCAGGATGCCCGGCCCGCAATCGGCTGCCCCGGACGCGACGGCCGCTGCAACCGCCAGATGGGTGAACTCCTGGCGCTCATAGCCTTGAATCTGACGGGAATTGATGCCGGCCTGCTTCAGCCGAAAGTCGAGCAGCACGCGCGTGCCGGCCCCGCGCTGCCGGTTGATGAAGTTTACGTCTGGCCGCGTCAGATCGGCCAGGCTGCGAATGCCCTTCGGATTGCCTCGAGGCACGATCAGCCCCTGCTCGCGGCGCACGAAGCCGATCACACGCACGGCGGTCCCGGCCAGATAGCGCCGGATGTACGAGATGTTGTACTCGCCTGTCTCCTCGTCCAACAGGTGCGAACCGGCCAGATGAGCCTCGCCGCGGGCGAGCGCCAGCAAGCCGCCCAGGCTGCCGACGTTGGCCGAGCTCAACCGCCAGCCGGGATGGCGCCGGCCGAGTTCGTCCGCCAGCAGATCGAGGGTCAGATCGTGGCTGCCGATGGCGATGATCGTGCGTCGGATGGCTTCCAGGGGCCGGTTGAGCGCCACCGTCACCTTTGCGCCCGGCTCCAGGCCGCCCTCCCCGCGCGGGATGCGCACGATGCCGTCGGCCCGCACCAGCGACATCAGCACGCCGGAGCCGCCCGGAATGGGCGTCGCCACCATGCGATCGCCGACCTGACCCACCGTCACCCGCAGGAACTCCTCTTCCCCTTCCGGGCTCACCACTTTGCGCGTGATCGTGGCCGTGATCTCCGGAGGCGTCTCGACCGGCTGGCCCAGCCACAACGCAATCGTCGGCTTCACCAGCAGTTCGCAAGTGATGGCCGCCGAGACCGGATAGCCCGGCAGGCCGATCACAGGGATGTGACGTTTGACGTTTGACGCTTCCTCCGGCGCCTCGATCAGTCCCAGAATCACCGGGTGGCCGGGTCGAATGGCGATGCCGTGCACGAGCAGCTCGCCGAGCTCGGCGATGATGCGCGCGGTGAAATCCTCGGAGCCGGCCGACGAGCCGGCATTGACAATCACCAGGTCGTGCGTGGCCGCGGCCTCCAGGAGGCGTTGACGGATCGCCGCGTAATCGTCCTTGAGCGGCGGCAACCGGGTCGGTGCAGCGCCCCACTCGCGGATCATGGCCGCCAGCACGAGGGAATTGTACTCGATGATATCGCCAGGCCGCAGAGTGCTCCCCGGCGCCACCAGCTCCGTGCCCGTGGGCTGGATCGCCACGGTCGGCTTGCGGCGCACGTTCAGCCGAACGTGGCCGGCGCCGGCCGCCGCGCCGATGTCCTGCGGCCGCAGCTTATGGTTCGCCGGCAAGATCAACTCCGTCGCCACCATGTCCTCGCCCATCGGCCGCACATGTTGCCACGGCGCCACTGCCGCCAGCACCTCGATGTACTGCCCATCCGCCCCTTCCACGACCTGGACCTCTTCGACCATGATCACAGCATTGGTGCCGGCCGGGAGCGGATCGCCCGTATCCACGTAAAACGCCTGCTGTCCGATGCGAAGCCGGACAGGCCGGGCTTCCGAGGCCCCGCGCGTCTCTTCGGCGCGCACGGCATATCCATCCATCGCGGCCGCATGGTAGTGCGGCGATGAGATCAATGCCCACACCGGCTCGGCCGTGATGCGTCCGGCAGCCTCCTCCAGCGCGACCGGCTCGCCGGGCAGCGGCCGGTCGAGGCCGGCTTGGGCCAGCGCCGTGCGCCAGCGCGCCAGGGCTTCTTCCAGGGGGATATCTTCGAGATAGGGCGAATGCATGTGTGCGCTCATGCGTCTCTTCCTTCCGATTGCTCATGCGCCAGATGGCGCACAACGTATCACACGAGCCAATTCGCGGGTCCTTTTGGGACGCGAGCGCCGCGGATGCTGCTGGCAGCACAGACAGGCTTCGATCTCGTCCGCGTCCTCCGCGTCATCTGCGTAACCCGTGTCTCATTTTCGGGCCAGACTGCGCAGCGCAGCGCGCACCGGGCTGCCGTCGCCGCCCGCGATCTTCAGCGGCAACGCAACCAGCTCATAGAGCCCGTCGGGCACATGGGCCAACATCAGGCCCTCCAGGATGGCGACGCCGTTGCGGGCCAGGGCATGATGCCCGCTCAGGTCGGTGCTTTCCGGCGGATCCACAGACGGCGCATCCGTCCCGTACAGGCAAATGCCGCATTGCCCCAGGAGATCTGCGAGCGCCGGGGTCGGATAGACGAAAGCGGCCGGAAAGACATGCGATGTCGCCCCCACGGCCGGTGAGCGCACCAGCAGGCGCGGCGCACGACACAAATCTACGTGGTAAAAATCGTCCGGCATCAGTGGCCCGGCTGCTTTGGCGACCGTGACCACCTGGGCCGGCCCCCAAAACGGCGCCAGATCCAGGGTTGCGATGTCTGCCGCGTCATCGGCGAAGTGATGGGGCGCGTCCACATGGGCGCCGATATGCGCGCTCATGGCCAGGGCCGAAAGATTGACCGCCGCGCCGGTCTGCCGGCTGGCCAGCACCTGCCTCGCAAACGGAGGGTCGCCGGGCCAGACGGCCAGCTCTGCATCAAGCGTTGGGCTGATATCAATGATGTGCATGGGCCAATTATAGCATGGCCCGGCGCAGATGCCCATGCGCCGGCCAGCACACAACGTGCCATGAGAACGAGCCCGCGTCCCCATGCCGGTTTGAACGCCCGGCGGCATGCTGAATGGGCCAAATTCGACTTGACATCCACCGTATCTGATGCTATCCTTACGCCGTCCTGGGCGAAAAAGCCAATAATCTATAACCCCAGTCGGCGTTGGCGGATTCGAGCGGGTTGTCTTACCGATTCGGCGTCCATAATTTTGTCGAAGCGGTCACTCCCTTTCTCATGGGGATCATCTGGAAGGAGGTGATTACGAGGCCTTAGCGTGGCGCTCAGCTCGATAGAATGGTCGCGCGCTTGCCGGCAAAGCCAAAACCCCCTGCTTCTTCGTCGTTCGGTTGTGATCCATATCCATTTGAACCAGGAGGAGACAATGGCATCCAAGAAGTGGTCTGTCGCCGTGGGGATCATCGTGATCCTGAGCATGATCCTGAGCGCCTGTGCGGCTCCCACGCCTCAGGTCGTCGAAAAGGTTGTCGAAAAGCCGGTCGAGAAGATCGTCGAGAAGGTTGTTGAGAAGCCGGTCGAGAAAGTCGTCGAAAAGCCGGTCGAGAAAGTCGTCGAGAAGGTCATCACACCTACGCCGGCCCCGGTGACCCGCACCGGCGCCTGGCTGGACACCGTCGTGGTGGTTGCGGAGCCGAACGCGGATGCGGCAGTGCGGCGCCTCGAAGTCGGCGATATTGACTTGTATGCCTTCGCCATCGCCAGCCCGCAGACGGCACAGAATATCTACAAGTCGCAGGCGCTCCGCTATGTGCGCGCCTACGGCAACTATGACGAGCTCTCCTTCAACCCGGCCGGCCCGGTCTTCGAAGGCACGGGCAAGCTCAACCCGTTTGCGGTGGCCAAGGTGCGCGAGGCCATGAACTGGCTGGTGGATCGCAACTATATCGCCAAAGAGATCTACGGCGGCATGGCGATCCCGCGCTATTTCCCCTTCAACAATGCATCCAACGATTATGCCCTCCATGCCGATGTGGCCAAGGCGCTTGAGCGCAAGTACGCGCCCAACAAAGCCAAGGCCGATGAGGTCATCACCGCCGAGATGAAGGCGCTGGGCGCGGAGAAGGTAGGCGGCAAGTGGCAGTACAAGGGCGCGCCGGTCGAGATCATCCTCTTGATCCGCACCGAAGACCAACGCCGCCAGATCGGCGACTACGTCGGTACGCTGCTGGAGGACCTGGGCTTCACCGTGGTGCGCGACTACAAGACCGCGGCCGAGGCCAGCCCCATCTGGCTGAGCGGCGAGCCGAAGGAAGGCAAGTACCACATCTACACCGGCGGCTGGATCACCACCGCGGTGCCGCGCGACCTGGGCGGCAACTTCGCCTATTTCTACACCGACATGGGGCGTTCGGAGAACATGTGGCAGCAGTATAAGAACGACCCCGAGTTCTATGAGATCGCGCGCAAGCTCGACAACAACGACTTCAAGACCCTCGAAGAGCGCAGCAAGTTGATCGCGCGCGGGCTCGAGCTCGCCATGCAGGATTCGTATCGCATCTGGCTGGTGGACCGCTCCCCGATCTACGCCATGCGCAAAGAGGTCGAGATCGGCTCCGACCTGTACGGCGGCCCCAGTGGCTCCTGGATCTGGTCGAACACTCTGCGCCGGACCGGCCAGGTAGGCGGCTCCATGACCATCGCCATGCCCAGCATCCTGACCGCGCCGTGGAACCCGCTGGATGGCTCCAACTGGATCTTCGATATGATGCTGCTGCGCGGCATCGGCGAGACTGCTTACAAGACCGATCTCTACACCGGCCTCTACTGGCCGAACTACTTCGAGAAGGCCGAGGTCTTCGTGCAGGAAGGCCTGCCCGTCGGCAAGACGCTGGACTGGGTCTCGCTGAAGTTCGTGCCCAAGATCGAGGTGCCGGCCGACGCCTGGGTGGACTGGGATCCGAAGGCGCAGAAGTTCATCACCGCCGGCGAGAAATTCACGCAGACGGTGACCGCGCTGAGCCGGAGCGTGGTCTACTATCCGGCGGATCTCTACAAGACCATCAAGTGGCACAACGGCAGCAACTTCTCCATCGGCGACGTGATCATGGGCATGATCCTCACCTTCGACCGCGGCAAAGAAGGCAGCATCATCTACGACAAGTCGAAGACGGCGGCCCTGAAGTCCTTCATGTCGTCGTTCAAGGGCGTGAAGATCCTCTCCAAGGATCCGCTCGTCATCGAGACCTACACCGACAACTACCAGCTGGATGCAGAACTGAACGTCAGCACCTGGTGGCCGATGTATGCGCAGGGTCAAGGCTCCTGGGAGATGCTGGCCATCGGCATCTTCGCCGAACAGAAGGAGCTGGGCGCCTTCTCGCCCACCAAGGCGACCGAGTTGAAGAAGGACCGCTTCAGCTACATCGCCGGCCCCACCGTGGCCATCCTGAAGGCCGAACTGGATGAAGCGGCCAAGACCGGCACCATCCCGTACACGAACACCTTGAGCGCCTTCATCTCGAAGGAAGAGATCGCGCTGCGCTACAAGAACCTGCAGGAATGGCATCGCCAGCGCGGCCATCTGTTGCTGGGCACCGGGCCGTACTTCCTGCAGCGCGCCTTCCCGGTGGAGGGCACCGTCATCCTGCAGCGCTTCGCCGATTACCCCTTCCCGGCCAACCGTTGGGATCGCTTCGCGGCCCCGCGCATTCCGGAAGTGGACGTGACCGGCCCGGCACGCGTGACAGCAGGTTCGGCGGCTTCGTTTGAGGTAACCGTCAACTTCGAGAAGAAGCCGTATCCCACCGCCGATATCAGCCAGGTCAAGTTCCTGGTCTTCGACGCCAAGGGCGAACTGGCAAAGGTCGGCCAGGCCACGGCCTCGAAGGACGGCCTCTGGAAGGTGGACCTGCCCGCCGATGTCACCAAGGGCCTGGCGGCCGGCTCCAACCTGCTCGAAGTCGTCGTCGTGTCCAAGCTGGTGGCGCTGCCTGTCTCGGCCTCGGTGCAATTCGTGACCGCGGCGCCGTAAGACGGCGGATCTTTCGTTGACACGCGGCCTGTCGGGCCAGGCGATTGCCTGGTCCGACAGGCGAAATGGATGTGCATGTTGTCACCCTCAGGGGCGAGGCAACGCCTCGCCCCTGTTGTTACTCTCAGATTCTTGGATATGGTGAGGTCAGACATGGCGGAAGCAACTTTAAGCCCGGCGAGCGTCAGGGCGTCGCGCATCAGCAGTCCCCTGGTCACGACACTCAACCGGGTGCTGAAGTATACCGTGACCAGGATGGTCGCCCTCCTCCTGACGGTGGTCGTGGGCGTGTACCTGACGATTCTGATCGCCAACATGGGCGGCTACGTGGACAAGATTCGCTCAAGCCAGATTCGCGAGCAGGTGGGCGCGCAATATGGCCTGGACCCCCAGTTTCGCCAGATGCCCAGGGAGCAGCGGGAAGCGATCATCGCTCAGATCGTGGCCGATGAAGAGAGGCGGCTGGGACTCGACCGGCCCTTCTTCATCCGCAGCTTGAGCTATCTGACCACTGCCATGTCGCTCAATCTGGGCCGGGCTGAGTATCTGACCAGCGATAGCGGCTCCAGCGAGGTGCGGCGCATCATTCTCGAACGCCTGCCGCCGACGTTGCTGCTCTTCACGACGGCGAACATGCTGCTCTTTTTCGGCAGCATCTTCTTCGCGCTCTCCCTCTCGCGGCGCTACGGCAGCGCGGTTGACCGTCTGGTCATCGCATTGGCGCCCACTTCGGCCGCGCCCGGCTGGTTCTACGGCATCTTTCTGATCCTGATCTTCGCGGCCCTGCTCGGCGTCTTGCCCTTTGGCGGCATGGTCGCCGCGCCACCTCCTGCTCAGCCGCTGGCATATGCCCTCAGCCTGATCGAGCACATGATCCTGCCGGTCGCCGCGCTGGTTTTGGGCTCCGTCTTCCTGAACATTTATCAATGGCGCACGTTCTTCCTCATTTATTCCAGCGAAGACTACGTGGACATGGCCAAAGCCAAAGGGCTGCCCTCGCACACCATCGAGCGCCGCTACATCCTGCGACCGACGCTTCCGACCATCATCACCAGCTTTGCGCTCCTCCTCATCAGCCTCTGGACGGGCGCCATCATCCTGGAGACCGTGTTCAACTGGCCCGGCCTGGGCCGTTTGCTCTATCGGGCCATCGGCCTGTATGACACGCCGGTCATCGTCGGCACCACGGTGATCTACGCCTATCTGCTGGCGATCACCGTCTTCCTGCTCGATTTCATCTACGCTCTGGTTGATCCCAGGGTCAAAGTGGGGGGTGGGGGTCAAAAGCCATGAAAGCTTTCCTGCGCAATCTGGCAGAAATCAAGAGCTATCCGTCGGCCATTGCCGGCATGGTCATCATCGTGGCCCTGCTCGTGGTCGCCGTCTACGCGCTCATCGCGATTCCTCACAGCGAGGCCGTGCGCCTGTGGCGAGCCGGCGAAGGGGTGTGGGAAGATTATCCCCGCCTGGCCCGGCCTTCCTGGGTGAACCTGTTCTCGGCGGTCAAACTGCCCGAGACGAAGGTGCTGAACAGCGCCACCCAACCAGAGACCAAAACCGTCAAGCCTTTCGGTGAAGGCCGTGATATCCTGATCGAATTCCCGCTGGATTATCCCTACGACGCTTTCCCGGAGGATTTGATCCTCTATTTTCAGGCCAAATTCGTCGCCAAACAGCCCCATGTTGACATGCGTTGGCTCACGCCGGACGGCCGGGAGATCGTCGTGGGGCAATTCTCGCCCCGGCAAAGCGACTCGTTTCGCATCACCCAGGACGAACGCCTCCGCCGCCGGGTAGGCGACGTGCCGGTGCAGGAAGGGCTCTTTGCCCGGCCAGACGTCACGCCGCTCACACCGCTCAAGGGCCGCTACACATTGCAAATCAACGCCCTGACCTTCGAGCCGGATGCCGATGTGGATGCCAAGCTGGTGCTGTACGGAAAGGTCTACGGCCTGGCCGGCACCGACCATCGCCGGCGCGACCTGATGGTGGCGCTGCTGTGGGGCACGCCCATCGCGCTGGCTTTTGGCCTGCTGGCCGCGCTGGGCACCACGATCACCACGATGTTCATCGCCGCGTTCGGCGTCTGGTTCGGCGGGGTTGTGGACAGCGTCATCCAGCGCATCACCGAGGTGCGGCTGATCTTGCCGCTGCTGCCCATCCTGATCATGGTCGGCACCTTCTACTCGCGCTCGATCTGGCTCATGCTGGGGGTGGTCATCGTGCTGAGCATCTTCGGCTCGGCCATCAAGACCTACCGCGCCATTTTCCTGCAAGTCAAAGAGTCGCCGTACATCGAGGCGGCGCGCGCCTATGGCGCCGGCAGCGGTCGCATCATCGCGCAATACCTGGTGCCGCGCATCATCCCCCTCTTGATCCCGCAGCTTGTGGTGCTGATCCCCAGCTACGTCTTCCTGGAGGCGTCGCTGGCCGTGCTGGGGCTGGGCGATCCGGTCCTGCCCACCTGGGGCAAGATCATTGACGACGCCCAGAGCAACGGCGCCCTCTACAACGGCTACTACTACTGGGTCCTGCAACCCGCCGCACTGCTGATGCTCACCGGCCTGGGCTTTTCGATGGTGGGCTTTGCGCTGGACCGCATCTTCAACCCCAGACTGCGAGGTTTGTAATCGCAATGCCCGCAAACACCTTGTTACGCGTTGAAAAGCTGTTGCTCCATTTTCGGACCGGCAAAGGCATCGTGCAGGCCGTGGATGGGGTGGATTTCACCCTGGACTACAACGAGGCGATCGTGATCATCGGCGAGTCGGGTTGCGGCAAGACCTCGATGGCACGGGCCATCCTGCGCCTGTTGCCTCGCAACGTCCACGCTCACACCGGCAAAGTCATCCTCGCCGGCACCGACGTCATGCCGATGCCCGAGGAGGAATTCCGCCAGAAGATCCGCTGGGCCAGGATCGCCATGGTGCCCCAGGCCGCTATGAACGCGCTGAATCCCGTGTTGCGGGTGGGCGATCAGGTGGCCGAGCCGATGATGTTCCACCAGGGCGCTACGAAGGCGATGGCCTTGCAGCGGGCGCGCCAGATGTTCCAGCTGGTAGGCGTGCCCGAAGACTTCATCACCCGCTACGCGTTCGAACTGAGCGGCGGCATGCGCCAGCGCGTCGCCCTCGCCATGGCCCTGGTGACCACCCCCGATCTGATCATCCTGGACGAGCCGACCTCGGCGCTCGACGTGTTGACCCAGGCCAACATCATGAATCAGCTCAAGCGCATCAAGCAATCCATGGGCATGAGTTTCATCCTGATCACCCACGATATCGCGACGTCGAGCGAGCTGGCGGATCGGGTAGCGGTGATGTATGCCGGCCAGATCGTGGAGGTGGGCGATGCATTTCGCTTCTTCCGCGAGCCGCTGCATCCCTATTCCTACAAGCTGATGGCCAGCGTGCCGCGGCTGCGGGAGACCAAAGATCCGGAGTTCATCACCGGCCAGCCGCCGAGCCTGATCAATCCGCCGACAGGCTGCCGCTTCGCCGCCCGCTGCCATAAACGCTTCGATCGCTGCGCAGAAGAGCCGCCGACGATCGAGCTCGCCGGCCGTCTGGTCAAGTGCTGGCTGTATGCGTGAGCTGAGGAGAAAGAAGATGACTGTGGCGAACAAAATGTCTCCGACGACAACAGGCGGCAACGGCCAGGGCGAACCGCTCCTTTCGATCCGGGACCTGCGGGTGTGGTTTGAGCTGCGCCGCTTCGGCTTTGGCCATGCCGGCTACGTGCGCGCAGTGGACGGCGTGAGCTTCGACCTGGCTTACGGCGAGACCATCGCCATCGTGGGCGAAAGCGGCTGCGGCAAATCCAGCCTGATGAAGACGATCCTGGGCATCAACCGCCCGACCAGGGGCGAGGTGATCTTCGAAAAGCGACGCCTGAACGACCTCGGCGGCCGCGAGCTGCAATGGTATCGCACGCAGGTCGGCTACGTGCAGCAGGATCCCTACGGCGCGCTGCCGCCCTTCATGAACGTCCGACGCATCTTGCAAGAGCCGCTCATCATCGCCGGCGTGAAGAGCGAGGGCGAGCGCATGCGGCGCATCTACAAGGTGCTGGAAGAAGTCAAATTGACCCCGGTGGAGGAATTTCTGCCGAAATTCCCCCACATGCTCAGCGGCGGCCAGCAGCAACGCGTCGTGATCGCGCGCGCCATGGTGATGGAGCCGAAGCTCCTGGTGGCCGACGAGCCGGTCTCGATGCTCGATGCCTCGGTGCGGGTCGAGATCCTGCGGCTGTTGCGCGGCCTGCAGGCCACGCACAACCTGGCGGTCATCTACATCACGCATGACCTGTCCACGGTCCGCTACTTCTCGGAGCGGATCATGGTCATGTATGCCGGCCAGATCGTCGAAAAGGGGAAGGTCAACGATCTGCTGGGATCGCCGAAGCACCCTTACACGCGCGCCCTCATCGAGGCCACTTCGGACCCTGACGCGGCCAATGCCGCTACCTTCCGCGATGTGCCACCGGGCGAGCCGCCCAGCCTGGTGAAGCCGCCGACCGGCTGCCGGTTTCACCCGCGCTGCCCGCACATCATCAAAGACCTGTGCGACAGAGAGACGCCGCCCGACTTCGAAATCCAGCCGCACCATGTTGCGGCGTGCTGGCTCTACCGATGATACCGTTCAGCCCCAAGACGATGATATTGGTCGGTCTCGCGCTCGTGTTGTGTGGCGTCATCATGCCATTCCTGATGGTGATGCATCTGATCCCGACCACCTTTTTGCTGGCCTTCCTGGCCTACGCTGCGTCCATGGGCGGGCTGATCCTGGGCTTACTCGGCGCCGCCCTATACGCGCGCGAGCGGCGGCGATAAATGAGGATCGCGGATCACAGAATCATGGTGAATCGCACGCAGTCTACGCTCGGCGTGCTGCTCTTCTCGCTGGGCCTTCTGTTGGGCATTGCCCTGGCCGCTGTCGCGGTGTGGGGCGATCTCGAGGCCGCGCTGTTCGACACGTCGGCTGCCGAGGGCGAACGCCTGGGCTCCTTGTCATGCCCGCTGCTCCTCACCCGCGGGGAAAGCGGCATCGTATCGGCCACCTTCCACAATCCGGGGCCGGTGCCGGAAGAGCGTGCCGTGCGCATTCGTGTCAGCGCACGACATGTCATTCTCATGCGCGAAGAAACGGCGCGAGTACCCCTCGCACCGGGCGCGTCGCAGCGGGTAAGTTGGACCGTGGACGCGGGAGATGCCGCATATGGCGGCCTGCTAGTGCTGGCGCGCGTGAGCGCGTTGCGCCAATCGGCCTTTCTGCCGGCCCAGACTGGCAGCTGCGGCATTCTCGTCGCGGACTTGCCCCTGATCAGCGGCACAGTGGTGGTGGCCACCTGGCTGATCTTGAGCCTGGCGGGCATGTTCGGCGGCGGCTGGCTCTGGCTTGGCGGTCATGCGCGGCTCGGCTGGCAAGCGCGGCGCGGCCTCTACCTCATGATCGCGCTGGGCGGCGTGGTGCTGCTCGGCATCGTGATCGGCCTGCTCGGCCTATGGGTGCCGGGCGTGCTCGTCCTGGCGTTGACCTTGTTGCTGCTGGTGGCCGTGCTGGCTCAGATGATCATGCAGGATTCGGCTTGATCGGTGGCGTCATCCGATGAACGCTCGTGAGCGTGTCCGCCTTGCCCTCACCTGTCGCCGGCCCGATCGCATCCCGGTCACGCTGGCGTTCTGGGAGGAATCTTTTCGCCAGATCGCGCCGGCAACGGCCAGCGACTATTTCGATCTGGACGTGCGCTTTGTGCAGTTTAAGCCGCCGGACGAACAGGACGATTTCCTGAACTACCTGCGCAGCCTGCCACGCGATATACACGTGGGCGACCTGACGCAATTACAAACGTACCACGAATGGAACTATCATCCCGAACTCGGCGGCGACGGCCCACTCAGCGCAGCCCAAACGATAGACGAGCTGGCGCGCTACATTTTTCCCGACCTGGCTCATCCGAGCCGCCATCAGGCGCTGCATGCCGAGACGGCTGCCTGCCATGCGCGTGGGCTGGCGGTGGCCGGCTCGCCGCCGCACCTGGGCGGTGAGTTGTTCGAATCCGCCTATCGCCTGCGCGGCTTCCAGAACTTCATGGCCGACCTGCGCCTGCACAAGCCGTTGGTGCACTACCTGCTCGATCAACTGACCGCGCTCCTGATCCACAACGCGTTGATCCTGACGCAGGCGGGGGTGGACATCCTTCTGCTCGACGACGACGTCGCCATGGCCACCGGTCTCATCATCGGCCTGCACACCTGGCGCGAGTTCTTCAAGCCACGGCTGGCCGACGTCATCCGCCTGGCGCGGCAGGTGAATCCAGATCTGCTCGTCTTCTACCACAGCGACGGCGACTTCACTGCCATCGTGCCCGACCTGGTCGAGATCGGCGTCAACGTCATCAATCCGTTGCAGCCGGATTGCATGGACGCTCTGACCATCAAGCGCCGGTATGGCGATCGGCTGGCACTGTGGGGCACGGTCGGCAGCGCGTGGTTGTGGGATCGCGGCACGCCGGCCGACGTGCGCGCAGAGGTCAAAGCGCGCGTCGAGACCCTGGGGCCGGCCGGCTTGCTCCTCTGCCCGGCCTATGATCTGGATTTCGCGTCGTTCGAGAATATCGTGGCCTTTGTCGAGGCCGCGCGGCAATTCGGCAATTGCTACGCTCCCTGATGCGCGTCATACCTGCAGCCGCGGGATTGGTCTAAATTAAAGCGTCTTGTGCATTCTTCCCGTTGGAGGATTGATTACGAAATGAGCAGTGTATTTACCCCAACCCTGGGCATTCTGGTCGGCGGCGGACCGGCGCCCGGCATCAACGGCGTCATCCACTCCGCGACGATCACCGCGATCAATAACGGCATGCAGGTCATGGGCATTTATGACGGGTTCAAGAGCCTGATGGCCGGCAAGATCACAATGACCCCCCTCACCATCAACGACGTCAGTCGTATCCACACCCAGGGCGGCTCGATCCTGCGCACCTCGCGCGCCAACCCGACCAAATCGGAAGAGGACCTGCGGCGATGCGTCAACTCGTTGCTGGAAGCAGGCATCACCGCACTCGTCGGGATCGGCGGCGATGACACGGCCTACTCGGTGCGGCGAGTGACCGAGCAGGCCCACAAGATGGGGCTGGATATCCGCTCGGTGCATGTGCCGAAGACCATTGACAACGATCTGCCCCTGCCCGAAGGAATCCCCACCTTTGGCTTCGAGACCGCGCGCGAGCTGGGCACGCGCCTGGTGATGAACATGATGGAGGACGCGCGCACCAACCCCGGCTGGTTCATCGTGGTCAGCATGGGCCGACAGGCCGGCCATCTGGCGCTGGGCATCGGCAAAAGCGCCGGCGCCACGCTGACCGTGATCGCCGAAGAATGGCGCGGACAGCCGATCCGCCTGCAGCACGTCGTGGACATCATCGTCACCGCGATCATCCGGCGACTGGCCGAGGGCCGGAACTACGGTGTGGCGATCGCGGCCGAAGGCATCGTCGAGCAGTTGCATCGGGATGATCTGAAAGACCTGGACGGCGCAGAGATAGACGAGCACGGCCATATCCGCCTGGCTGAAATCAATTTCTCGGATATTCTGAAGAAGAAGGTCGCAGAGACGCTGAACTCGATCGGGATCAAGATGCGGTTGGTGGACAAAGAGCTGGGCTACGAGCTGCGCTGCGCCGATCCCGTCGCCTACGACATTGACTACACGATCAGCCTGGGCCAGGGCGCCGTCGAGTACCTGCTCAGCGGCGGCAGCGGCGCCACCATCACGATCCAGAACAACCAGATCGTGCCCGTGCCGTACGAGGAATTCGTTGACCCGAATACCGGCCGCACGCGCGTGCGCATGGTCAACATAGATTCGTTCACCTATCAGTCGGCCAGCAAGTTCATGATCCGCCTGAAACCGGAGCACGCCCAGAATCACATCTTCCTGGCACGACTGGCCGCCCAGACCAAGCTCTCGACGGAAGCTTTCATCGAGCGTTTCGGCTATCTCATCGGACTCACGCCGCGGCCCTACTGATCCGGACCATCCCGGCCGGAAACAGCGCGCCAGCAGCAAACCTCATCCTGCCTCTTTCCCTCTCCTGGCCTTCGGTCACGAGAGGGAAAGAGACACACGTCTCCTTGCCCAAAACGCGAGGGTTCACCGTTACAATGGGACAGCCCCCCCACCCCTGACTCCGCCCCCGCAAACGGGGGCGGGGAAATCTCTTTTTGGGGGTTTTGGGGCCGCTGTGCGGCC
>FWPU01006222.1_pt1 | contig 24341 bp, 21 predicted proteins | sample 2228361 | NCBI WGS metagenome assembly FWPU01 (sample SAMEA103939777, study PRJEB20133) | metagenome | reverse complement strand
TTGAGAGAACAAGACAGTTTATTCTCAAAAATCTGCATCTCTACGAGGTGGTTGATGAGGGACGACCGTTTCCTCAGGTCATTCTCGAGATGGTAGGTATCATTGCATCAAAAAAGAACCCTCCAAAAGCGAAGACAGTAAGTGTGATCACGCGACGCAAGGATGTTGAACGTGTATGCCATATTCCGACAGCCACAATGCGTAGGGAGGGGATACTCATGCTTTATCACGATCCACTCCTTGAACATATCATGGAACGGGGAAAAAAGGGAGTCATTGTTGCAAAAAGAGGACGCGACATACGGAGTGAGCGTGTCAGTCGTGTCCGAGATTCTCACTTTGTCATACCATATATTACCTCAGGACGAAGTGTGCACAGATACTTTATTGACGAATGTCACCTGCGTTACACAGACCAATCATTTATGGATGATAGTAGGCTTATGGAGTCTTTTGAGAACGAGTTTTTAGTTGCAACAAAGAACCTACCATATCCACGCTGTGCAATAAAACCCACAGGGTTCCTTCATGGTGGAGGTGTGGTCAGACTAAATATTTGTCTTGATCCGTCGATAGATGCACGTGCCGTTGGTCTGGTACTGAACTCAGAGCTGTTACGATATGTCTGTATCCGCTATTTCACAAACTATTCCCAGTTCACCACATGCCTTAACACAGGCATAATGGAGGAACTGCCATTGAGACTGCCACATCATGTCAACATGTATGTATATCTCTTTGACATAATGAGTGAACTCTATTCGATGAATAATGGGCATTGTCAAATTGCAGATAGATTACAGACTCTTGCAGATGCTTTAGTATACGAACTCTATCTCACTGATGATGACACATTACACAGTCAGGTTGCTGACACTCTTCAGGCAATGCCTATGAGTGCACCGGAGTCAATTGCAGAAACATTGCTTCATAATCGAGAAATACTAGTCAATGTATTGTCAGTGTTACAGAGTCCACTCGTGGCTCAGATCAGGTCATGTACTAGACTCAAGAACTGCGCGTGAGTCGATAATTAAATAACTGACTAACGACTGACAGTTCAGTGGAGAGCACCATGTCCAAAGAACCAACGGAGAAGGACACTGCAGATGCTAAGGATACTGCAGATGCTGCAAGAGAGATGATCGAGGATGTCAAAGCCGAGACTAAACGGAGAGAGAATGAAGATGGTCTGACAAGAAGAGAACGAGAGATAGAACGAAAAAAGATGGAGGAGCGTCGAAGAAAGGCACAGGAACTCAAAAGGCAACTTAGAATGCGAGAACTGGGTCTGGTCAGATATCGTTGGTCTGCTGCAGTTCTGGTGATTGTAGGTGTTCTCTCGATGTGGACAGAGTTTCTTGTAGTAATGGTTCACCCTCCCGACATCGGCTTTGACACGTATCTTGATGGTTTCTTCAAGACTGGTAATAATTTCTTTCTGTTTCCTCTGATCGCGGGTGTCCTAATGGTTGTCTGTGGTGTGATTGCATACTGGAACCCCAAGGCAACCTTTTTCTCTGTGATATCTGCAGGCATGATGGTCATGGCTGGTGGTGAGATCTATTTTCTGGTCACGTTCGCAATCACAGTTGACCCTGAGATGGAGGTATATACCACTGGTGTTCCATTTAGTATGATCATACTTGGAATAATCTCATTATTCTCAATCTTACTTAGAAAACGGGTATAGTGTAGTGTACCAATCAATATTCAAGGGGATAAGAACTCATCAAGGTGCCCCTCAAGCTCCAGTTGTTGCATCCAGTCAATTCGAACTCTGTGCTGAGCACCATTATTAAGGATCAGATGTATTTTCTCTGCAGCCTGCATTGGCGTCATTGTGGTTGTGTCTATCTCATAGACAACCTCCTCTCCAAATGCGTAGATCGCATCCATCTGACAGACTCCTATGACCTCCGCCTCAACATTCTCGTTCACTTTTTCTATACTATAGCCACGCTGAGTCAGTCGCGCTCTCAGTACCGCAGGATGTGTTCTTAAAATGAATACTTTCTCAACACGACTATATGGTATAAGATCAATGTAGTGACCCTCTATGACTAGTTGTCGCAATGGGTCTTCAATGATATCCTGGAGTGCATCAACCAGGCAGTCCTCATCTATGATGTAGGTGTCCCGAACCGCATCACGAGCATGCACACATCCATACTGTACAGCAATATCATTCAGCGACACGACCTCTCTTGAGAGCATCACACCAACTATCTTTGCGATCTCAGTCTTACCTGTACCTGGTGTGACACCAATTAGAACAGATGTCATGAATAATTGTAGAATAAATAAATGATTTGAGGATATTGATGAATATACTTCAAGTATCCAGAGGCAGACATTCGTTCACGACACAAGCGATAAAAGAGGACAAGATCCGACCATGATGGTCATAACCAAAGGGACAGTACACGTATATGAGTAGCTGGACCATTAGACAGTTTGAGAGAGACGATATAGACGCAGTGATGGCAATCAACCAGACTTGCCTACCTGAGAACTATCCCAAGGAGTTCTTTCTTGGGCTATACTACAGTGCGCCCAAGGCATTCATTGTAGCAGAATATGACAAGACAGTGGTTGGTTATATCATGTGTCGGATCGAGAGAGGAGTTTCGCTCTTTGGAATGATGCCTGTGAAGAAGGGACATATTGTATCAGTGGCTGTACACCCTGAGTATCGACATCAGGGCATAGGAAGCGCACTGGTAATGGCGGGCATGCAGGGAATGCAAGACTACGGTGCACAGGAGTTTTATCTTGAGGTCAGAAAGACAAACAATGCAGCCATATCAGTGTATGAGCGTCACGGATTCGAGATTCGACGCGTTCTAAAGGGATATTATCGAGATGGGGAAGACGCCTATCTAATGGTCAGAGACGGACGGATACCTCTGGAGGCACAAGAAAATAGTGAGTAAGAATATCAGAGTGGATCTTATACCAGAATGTTCAGTGTGTATCATCAATAGTATAAACACAATGATGCCACTTCTCACAGACTCGCGAGAGAAACAACTCGAACTTCTCTCATTAGCATTCAGACGAGTATCCGAGGGATACCAGAGTCGAACTATGCCACATCCTCTCTCTGTAAGACTCTATAGAGAACTCTATACACTTGCTGGTGTATATGACCCATATAGAGAGATAAAGAGAATGAGTGCAGAGGCTGCAAATAGATTATGCCCAATAATAGAACAGCATGTCAATTCCACACATGGAACTGAACGCCTGCGCGTAGCTTTGGTTGCGGCCATCACAGGAAATCTGATAGACTTCAACACACACGGACACCAACCCATATTGGACGATCTTGAACGGGACTTCCAACGTATACTCTCTGAGGGATTCACTCCAGACCAATCAGCCCATATGTGGAGGACTATGACAGAGACCAGTGGATCGTTGATGTACATTGGCGACAACGCGGGTGAAGTGATTCTTGACGTACCTCTTATCAGACTATTTCGAGAACATGAGTGGGATGTGACTTTTGTGGTAAAAGATCGACCAATGGTCAACGATGCCACAATGGAGGATGTTGCGGATACAGAGATTCCTCATCTGGCAAGAGTGATGACGTCTGGCGCATGGGCACATGGTGTTCCAAAGTGGTCTGTGAGTCAACAGTTTCTTGAGTGCATATCACAGGCAGACCTTGTGGTTGCAAAGGGTCAGGCAAACATAGAGACTCTTCCTGAGATACAGGATGAATGTGGAGTTCCAGTATACTATATTACTCGTGCAAAGTGTCCGCATATAGCAGATGTGTTGGGAGTCCCTGTTGGCTCAAACGTAGTGATGTTCAGATCCGGAAAATCTACGAATTGAGTCACCTTCAGATATAGCAGATACTATCTAAGATGAGATAGACATTGCCAGCCCACTATTCAAGAACTAGTTAATCCGTGGTTATACATTTTAAAGAATATCAGTCACAAAGGTTTTTATTGCTACCGCATCGGTTGTTCCGATGCGCAGTCTGCAGCGTTCGCAAGACAAGCTTTAAATGCTGAGAACTGAAGTCCATGTACAGTTTTATTATAGTACCAGTCAATATAATCAAGACTAGGTGGAGGTATAAAAATGAGTCAACAACAGATACCGGTCCTTGTATTGAAAGAGGACACTGAGCGAACTCGTGGGCGTGATGCCCAGAGAAACAATATCATGGCCGCAACGGTCATAGCAGAGGCCGTGAGATCGGCACTTGGACCGCGTGGCATGGACAAGATGCTGGTTGACTCCTTTGGAGATGTCACGGTGACTAACGATGGCGCGACCATCCTCAAGGAGATGGATGTTGCCCATCCTGCAGCCAAGATGGTGATTGAGGTTGCAAAGACCGTAGACTCAGAGGTGGGCGATGGTACAACCACCGCAGTTGTTCTCACAGGTGAGCTTCTCAGACGCGCAGAGGAACTTCTTGACCAGAAGATTCATCCAACTACAATCATCAGTGGCTATCGAAGAGCTGCTGACAAGGCCATATCAGTGATTGGCGAAATCGCTGAGTCATTAGATCCTGCAAGCCCCGAGTACAAGAAGATGTTGAAGGACATTGCAAGGACCGCCATGTCGAGCAAGTTTGTTACTACATCAAAAGACTATCTTGCAGACATTGTGGTGGATGCAATGCTCTCAGTGGTCAAGGAACTCCAGCCGGATGAAAAGATTGATCTAGAGAACATACCACGTCAGAAACAGCATGGGATGGACGTAGAACGAACAGAACTCGTTCGTGGAATTGTTCTTGACAAGGAAGTGGTCCATCCGGGCATGCCAAAGCGTGTCGAGGACGCTAAGATTGCTCTACTTGAGTGTTCTCTTGAGATAACAAAGACAGAGTTCTCAGCAAAGATATCAATCACAGATCCACAGTCGATGCAGAGCTTTCTCAACGAAGAGGAACGTATGTTGAAGGCAATGGTTGACAAGATCGTCGAGGCTGGTGCAAACGTAGTCATCTGCCAGAAGGGAATTGACGATGTCGCCCAGCACTATCTTGCCAAACATGGTATCCTTGCAGTAAGACGAATCAAGAAGTCCGATGTGGAACGCCTTCATAAGACAACTGGTGCAAGTATTGTCTCAAAGATACAGAATCTGACACGTGCAGACATAGGCAAGGCAAAACTTGTTGAGGAGCGTCAGATTGGAGAGGACAAGATGGTCTTCGTTGAGGGGACTCCAAAGTCCTCTGTTGTCACAATACTTGTGAGAGGCGGCACTGAACACGTAGTAGATGAACTTGACAGGACACTGAATGATGCATTGAATGCTGTCAGGGATGTGGTCATACACCCATACATCGTATACGGTGGTGGTGCCATAGAGTCGGAGATTGCAGCTAGACTGAAGGAATATGCCTCGACACTCGAGGGGCGGGAACAGTATGCAGTCAGTGCATTTGCTGAGTCGATCGAGTCATTACCTGCTGCACTTGCTGAGAATGCAGGGTTTGATCCTATCGACATGCTCGTATCCCTGCGTGCTGCGCATACTGATGGAAAGACCACCTTTGGAATTGACATCGAAAAGGGAAAGACTGTTGACATGAAAAAGACACGAATCATAGAACCAGCAGCAGTCAAGAGGCAGGTGATTCTGTCAGCCGCTGAGGCATCGCAGATGATCCTGAAGATAGACGATGTCATCAGTTCAAAGGGAGGCAAGGGACCTGCTCCACCCAAGGGTGACGAAGGCGCAGGCAAGGATTTAGATGAAGACTAAGAAGTCAGAACGGAGTGACATAGATGTCAGACTCTCGCGACCCGGAAGACTATGACCTTGGTGATGATGCGGATGAAGACATCGAGGACTACGAGTCCGATGATGAAGGCCTAGAGAATCTCGAAACAGAGCCGTATGAAGATGAGGAAGATGAAGACGAGGAACTGACAGCAGAAGAACTATCTGAAGAGAGGGATGTTGAACGTAAGGAACGCGTATCCACCAGTGAAAAGCGGCGTCACGAACTTCTCACAGAGATCGATGGTGTCGGTTCTAAGACTGCAGAAAAACTCATCAAGGCGGGCTTTGACGAGATCAGTAAAATCGCCTCAGCATCACCCGAAGTACTCATGGAACGAGTCGCGGATCTGAGTCTCACAAAGGCACAGAACATAATCGCATCAGCAAAATCCCTCCTCGAGGAGATAGAGGAGGGAGAGTCCTCATTTGGTATCACAAAGCGACTCAAACGCAAAAAGTCTGCGGAAGCAGAGATTGAACGTATTAGACTGCCTCCGACCTCTGCAACAGTGCAAAGTGAGAATCATGTTCGCCTGATCAAAGGCCTAGATATAGAGAACCGAGAGATCGGTGTGCGGATTGGCCCTAGAATTCTAACCAAGTTTGAGAGAGCACGTATAGTAGGTGCACGTGCGCTTCAGATCTCGATGGGTGCACCACCATTGATTGATACCCAAGATATAGCAAATGATCTCTTTACCATTGCAGAGAGAGAACTGAAGGCAGGTATGCTTCCAATGACAGTTCGGCGTACTCTTCCGACAGGAGAGTATGAAGACATCCCACTGTCCGTTCTGTTGAAGTATACTCGGCTGGTCTAATAACAGAACCAGCCATCTATCTTTTTTTATCAAGCAATAAACAAAACTCCTAAATTCTGCTTTGAATCAAGTAAGTGTTCCAGGTTGTTGAAAAACTATGCAGACCTTATTTGCAAGTCCAGACCTCATCATCAGATGCCTGCTTGGTTTTGCAGTGGGTGGTCTAATCGGTCTGGAACGACAGAAACGTATGACTGAGGGAGAAGTAATTGGACTACGATCTTTTGGTCTGCACAGTCTATTGGGGACCTTGTCCGCATACTCATTTGTTGTGACGGGTAATCCTATAATAATGATATATGGTGTTGCTACATCACTTGTCATGGTCACAACGCAAGTTGTATACAAGATCTTTAGAACTATGAGGAAGGGACTGACAACAACTCTTGTGTTTGCACTGGCTTTTGTATTAGGCACCCTTGTAGGTATTGACACGGTTCCGGGGACAGATGATATTCTGATAGGCCCACTTCAAGTATTGGCAATGACCGTGTCTTTTTTGATATTCCTAGTCCTTGAGTTCAAGGAAGAGGTTGCAGCGGCGATTGCAGTAATATCTAGAAACGAGATGATCAGCGCGGCGGAATTAGGCGTTCTCATCCTATTTCTGTGGCCTCTCATTCTATCACTTGAACCATTTGTAATCCTCGGTATTCAGTTTCCAATCTTTCAGACATACCTTTTGATTGTGATTCTGTTGAGTATCAGCTTTACAAACTACATATTGGCAAAGAAGTATAAGAGTCGGGGCCCCTATTACTTTGGTTTCTTTGGGGGTCTTGCAAACAGTGAGGCGACCGTCACAAGTCTGGCAGAGTTTCATGTTGCTACGAACAGAATGAACACTGGCAGAATAGCTGTTGCATCCATATTTGCTAACATCGCAATGACACTACGAAACGGCCTGATCATTATTCTACTTGACACCACATTTGTGATAATAAGATACTACCTTATTCTACTGTTAATTGTTCTGACTATTGGGCTGGTTCGAGTAATACAGGCGCGCCGTTATTCACATAGCCATCAGGAGGGAGAGGTGGATCTCAATCTTGTATTGCCTTTCGAGTTCAGCGCTGCAGTGAAATTTGCTGTTCTCTTCACCATTGTGTCGTTTTTTTCACTCGCCATTCAAAAGATGTTTGGTTCAGCCGGAGTCCTATTTATTGCCATAATTGGGGGCTTCGTTTCAGCTGGTGCAGTGGTGGCATCTGTTGTACCAATGTTTGTGAGTTCTTCACCGTTACCTTTACAGATTGTGGTCGCTGCAGTCACACTCGCAACGATATCATCATTTCTCAACAAGATGTTCTATGTCTATATGACAGACAGAAACAGTAAGCTTGTCAAGAGAGTCCTCATAGACTCTGCTGTAATGGCAGTAGGTGTGTTGATATTTATCCTTCTTCTGTTGTCCGGTGTCATTTTTGTCATATAGACTGGGGCGATTATTATTAGAATGCCACCCATTCGCAGGCAAAATTATGGCGTATAACATAGAACGGAATATAGTCGCATGAGTATTGCATACTCCTTTGCCTCAGTGAGGCTCCCGATTTGCTCTCGGACCAGAACAGGTTGTTCTGTGTATCAATCACATTAGCATCTGCAATCTTATTATTCTGATTATCTCACAACGGTACACAACACTTAAACGGTCACCAAAACAGACCAGACACGGTGACAGACACAATGGCTGGTGAACTTGTTCATCTGTCTGGTTGATGATTGCCTTACAGTGGTGGCCAGTTCCATCTGCTGTCCGTCTACGACATGGAGGTATTTTTAGTGAGTGAACTTAGGACCGTACGTGGTATGAGAGACCTGATGGGACCAGAGATGCGCGTGCACGACATTCTGGTCACGACTGCGGTCACAGTCTTTCAACACTTTGGTTATGAGCCACTCGATTCCCCAGCACTTGAACTATGGGACACACTGGCTGCAAAGGGTGGGACTGAGATAGAGGCGGAGACCTTCAAGTTTAAGGATAAGGGCGATAGAGATGTTGGACTGAGATTCGATTTGACAGTACCACTTGCAAGAATAGTGGCCTCCAACCCTCATCTACCCCGACCATTTAAACGCTATGCGATTGGAAAGGCATGGCGATATGACAGACCACAGGCAGGTCGGTATCGTGAATTCGTACAGGCTGATGTTGACATTGTGGGTACTAACAGCCCAGCTGCTGATGCAGAGGTTGTTATGGTGGCCCTTGAGTTCTTTAGAAGAGTTCTCGGTGAAGACTATGTTATCAAGATCAATAACAGAAAGGTCTTGAGAGGACTGGTTGAGACCGCAGGCATTCATGACAGTATGTCCTTTGACTGTTTTAGAGCTGTTGACAAGTTGGACAAGATTGGCAAGGAAGGAGTCTTAGCTGAGTTAGCAACCCATGGGATTGATGAAGTCAAGAGTAGTCATCTATTGAAAGCAATCAGCGTCAGGGGTCGAGGAGTGTCTACACTGGATAAGTTTCAAGATCTCCTGTCTGCATCAGAGGTTGCTCAGGAGGGCTTGAGAGAACTGTATATCATGGCTGAGATATTCGACGCATGCGGGGTCAGTCAGTACATCGAGTACGACCTGTCACTCGCCCGTGGGTTAGACTATTACACAGGACCAGTCTTTGAGGGACGGTGTCTGAGGGGCCCAGATGTGGGTTCAATTGCTGGAGGCGGCAGATATGACAGTCTGATAGAACGTTTTGGAACGCAGTCAACACCTGCAACTGGCATCTCACTGGGTATAGGACGCATGATTGATCTCATGATGACACGGGGGAAGGCGCAGGAACTCACACCTCTGCTGGATGTCTATGTTGCACCCATCGGACAAGACATGATGAAATATGCCATGCATGTACAGAACATTCTCATTCGGGCAGATATAAACTGCGAAGTTGATCTCATGGGGCGAAGTCTCAAGAAGATTCTCGAACAGGCGGACTCTAAGAGAGCAGCACTGACAGTGATCGTAGGTGCTCGTGATATTGAACGACATGAGGTCAGTGTCAGAGATATGCGAACCAAGGACACAAAACAAGTGAGGCTTGAAAACATCGCAGACTTTGTAAGACAGTCTCTAAAGATCATGTAGAATCAGAGTGTTATTGTGACAGACTATCAGTGATTAATTATGTGTATATCAGAGTAGGTAATGACATTCATTGAGACTAGCACAAGGGCAAAGCCTTTTCTCTGACGATTGATGATAATGACTGTGTGGCGATGTGTTATGGTAAGAATGCCTGTAGTCGCCGGATCTTTCTATGAAGGAAAAGAAGACCTACTCCGTAAGCGGATAGAGAACTGTTTCATGAGACCACCCGGACCGGGTAGACTGCCGGGTGATACACCGGGCAACACAAGGTCATTGAAGGCCCTAATAGCACCTCATGCTGGATACATGTACTCGGGTACAGCTGCTGCACACACCTACCTCTCACTCTTTGAGGATGGCCGACCGGAACATATAGTCATTCTCGGACCGAACCATACCGGGTATGGCGCAGAGATTGCCATATGCGAGGAGGACTGGGAAACACCACTGGGTATTGTCAGATATGACACAGAACTAGGACCGCAGATAATCAAGAGGAGCGGTATTGCTGCCTCAGACTGTATAGCACATGCGGCCGAGCACTCAATAGAGGTCCAACTTCCGTTCTTACAGTATGTGTTTGGAGGCGACCTACGATTCGTACCTATATGCATGGGGAATCAGCGTTTTGAGGTCTGCAGTTCAATAGGTAAGACGATTGCAGAACTAGCAAAAGAGATGGACATACTTGTGATTGCAAGTTCAGACTTTACCCACTTTGAGTCTGCAGACACTGCTCAAAAGAAAGACATGCAGGCAATCGAATATCTTGAGAATCTAGACCCAGCAGGTTTTATGGACTTTGTTCGTAGACATCGGGTGAGCATATGTGGTGCGGGCCCGATTGCTGCAGCACTCACCTTTGCCAAGGAACGAGATGCTACTGCCTTTAAACTATTAAAATACACAAACTCAGGTGAAGTCACTAGAGACCATGGCAGTGTTGTGGCCTATGTTGCAGCGTCTTTCGTATGAACAACTAGATCCCATTGAACAGTGAATAGTCACGCTTAGTGATGTGGAAATTTCATATCTACTGTTGAATCACTACTCTTTCGACTCCTTTGATCAGAGTCAGTTCATGTATCACCTCACCAGGAAGTGGAGTGGCAGTCACGACCTTAAGACATGGCTCTTCATAGATTGCAACATCCTCAGCAATGATCTGTCGGATTGCAATGTTGTGCATGGCGATTGTTGTTGTGACCTCAGAGATGATACCTGGAGTCTCCGGTGCCACAACGTATATTGTAACACCACCATAACCCATGAGTTTGACAACACGTTCTAGAGAGGATCCGGCAGGTTGGAGTCTGGAGAAGAACTGAGACAACCTCGGTTCCTTGCAGATGCTCTCTGTCGTGATCTGGACGGTACGCCGGTCCACTCCGAGTGCCTCACCTAACGCCTTGAGGGGAATCCTGATTGAACCACACTTGATGACTCCAGGCGCCTCCACACGAAAACCATGAGTTATGATCGCCTGTGCCACTTTGAGTCGCTGAGGAGATTCTCTAAATCGTGCCACAATTTCTTGCCACATAATTCAGCTCTCACTGTTGAATTGCTGGTATCAATTCTTTCTCATAGAGAACCTCATGTATAAATCCCTTCGGCATCAAAAACTGATTATATCTGATACCTACAAGCCGATATCCCAATTCCTCATACAACTTTTTTGCTACAATGTTTGTATCGAAAGTGCTTAACACTATCTTTCGAAAACTCTTGTCTAGAGCTGCATCCTCTGCTGCTTGCATCAATGAGTGCCCAACGCCAATTCCTCTATAGTCAATGGTGACAAGAATACCAAGCCGTGCCACATGCTGACTTGTATGCCATTCCTCTGGTTGTAGAAAAAGATGCCCCACATATCTACTATCGATCTCTGCAATAAGAATTACCTCTCGTGTTTTTCGAACACGTTCTAGCCATGCGATCCAATCTGCTACAACAGAATTTGTATTGATTGTTGGCAGCCATTTGCCCTCTTCAACAACACTGCAGAATGCTCTATGCATTTCAGCAGCATCTCTAAGCTCTGCGTGTCGAATAGTGACAGTTCTGCCATCTCTAAGAGGATATGCCCATTGTCTCAATTTAAGTCCCATCAATCAATCACCCATTCACTTCAAAAAGGAATTGATGACGCATAACCCCCTGCGGTTCATCATTAGGACTGTCGGTATCTTTAAAAACGCCCTAGGGGCTGACCCCCAAAACGCCTGCGTCTGATATAAACAAGGAAGAAGTCTCAGGAAGGCATCATGATGAAGCGTTTCACTGCTATTGCTGTGTTATTGGTCCTGTGTGTTGTTGCGCTTGGCGGTATACAGACGGATAATCTGTATAGCACGGATCAGGGAGTCTGTAGTAGAGATGACAGTATCTACTACACTCCGATGATGAGTGCGGGATATAACTCTCCCAACATCTCAGTTGTATTGTTAAGTCCAGCCAATCAGAGCACTCTTGTTGGCACCATAGACATCAGCGTCAACATCACATCTGTAAACGGACCACTCAATGCAACCCTCTTTGTCAACAGAGAGATATACCCTGCCTACAACAGGACCCTAATTGGTATAGGTGTACAGAACCTGACAATCGACACCACAACTCTTCCTGAGGGCACTCTAAACTTTACACTGCTTCTAGAGGACTATCGATTCACCCCGATTGATAGAGAGACATACCACATGGTCTTCACTGTTAACAATCATGGTCCGCCTTCGGTTGTCTTTATCTATCCGGGTATCGATGACAAGTTCATTGGAATGGCTAATCTGACTCTGAATATAACCTCAGACTATGACCACGTATACATGAACGTGACAATCGACGATGTGATCACTCCGGAGTTCAATTCGACACTTGTACCTACAGGACTGGGAAACTTTACTATCAATGGTAGCAGATATGAGAATGGCTATCATACAATTAAGATCAAGATATGGACTCCAGAGGGACTCTCTGCAACAGTTGAACGCAGAGTCGAGTTCCTAGACTATATTCGAATATTTATCACCGAAGTGACCAACTATTCAGAGATTGCTGGTGATTTTGAGTTCAAGATTCGTATTGCCAGTCCGTATCCTAACATCACATTCTGTGTGTATGTTGGGAATACACTGGCTCCAGATGTCAATAATATCACACTCGCAACGGGAACGACGTCATTCCATCTCAACACAACACCATATAGTGAAGGAAAATATAACTTCACATTCATTGGGTATGATGGATATGGTCACAAGGCAGTTCAGAAACTCTTATTGGTCATCAACAATCACGGCGTGCCATCAATACGATTCACAGCACCAACAATAGACATTGTGATGGGCGTTGCTGAATTCACTGTCAACATAACGACCACATGGAACCATGTCAATATCACAGTGTACGTAGATAACGTCGCCATTGCGAACATGGTGAACATAACAGTCAGTGGGGGTCTATACACTTTCAACATTGATACTACAGCTTACACCAAGTGGCAGCACACTATAAAGGTGGTAGTCATCACACCAGAGGGACTGTCTGCAGAAACAATACGAGACTTTGGTTTTGGAGGTGTGAGGATTGAGGAGATACTGAGTTTTGTACTTCTCTTCGGCCTTGCCATATCAATTCCAGTCTTACGTATGAGGTCCGGACAGCCCATCAAGACAACTCTGATTGCTGATGCTGTCTTTGCTATAGCCGTGGTTGGTCTATTCATAGCACTAGGTATCAACTCTCTCGCCTTAGCAGCATGGCACTTCAACCTTGCTAGCATCTGGGCTATTGGACTGACCTTCATAGCAATGAATCTGCTCCTGCCTCTTTTCACGGCACCAACAGAGCAAGAGTAGAATAGTATCACAATATTCGCATCATGGGTATAATGTCTGCCTCCTCAGTAGACCACTTCGTGATGGTATCTACTCTATGGAGTTGTTCGGTAGAAACAAGAGTACACGCCTTAGTGGATCCCAGTTGTCGTGCCTCGCGAATTATATGTCGCAATATGTCACCATAATACGCCTCACCCGAGACTGTGAAATCAGCGACAATATGTGCGGGTCTATCAGAAGAGGTTATTGAGAGCGCACTTGCGCCTATCGGAACACCATCCATCTTATATTCGAAGACCGCACCGCTCAGACCACCATCAAGGACCTGTTCAGCTATGTTTAGCAGATAGCCAGGATGAGTGATGTTGAAATAGTGGAGAGTGGGAGGTATGTCATTTGATCTAGACACCGACAATATCTCCATACCAGTCCTCTTTCTGAAGCGAACGTGTCCGGTCTCTGTGACAAGTCTTAACAGACGATCCTTTGAGAAGTAATTGAGGCGCATCCAATAATTGTAGGCACTCGGCGGACTATCAACATGTATACTCTTGATATGGCGCTCTCGCATGACCTCCTCAGCAGCCGACACAAGCGAACGGCCGACCGACCGATGTTGAAATCTTGCATCCACATCAAGACTCGTGATAACACCAACAGGGCCCAGACTTGGACTCTCAGTCGGTCTGAAGGTTATCTCTCCGATCACATGTGAACCCTCGATAGCAACCAACCAACCCCATTTACAGAACATGATGCTACGATGCTGTCTCTTGACATCCTCAACTGTCTTAGGTACCGTTTCCCGAGGACGTGTTGTCTGATAGACAGTTAACAGGTCGGTACAGTCGCTGATCTGACCTCTACGAATCTCGGGCAACAAAGACACCCCAGTCCAATATCTGCATGACCTGATAACATAAGGATATGTAACACAACTACACCTGTTGTTTTGCCAACCGATCACACAGACTGACTGCATGTTGTACGAGTGTTGAGGCAGACTCACCAAATAGATACAGTATCGGTTCAATCCCAATATAGCCGTGGACATAGAGTGCAGGGGACTTGCACATCCTGTCTATTGGCAGAGTCTTTAGAAACTCAGAGAGGTCTTCATTTCTGTACTCTTCAGGTGGTGCCTCAAAGATCTTAAACTCAGACCTCCGTGCCTCATTTATCACATCCACGGTGGCCTTCACACCCAGACAGGCAAATACTGCAGGCCAGACCGTTCTTGCTGCAAGAAGCACTCTGGCAGTATGACCTGATGCTCCAAACTCAGGTGATGCAAGAGCTCTTGCCTGTCGCCCAATCACTGTTATTCTGCCGGGTACGCCTGCCACATCAGATGGTGTGGTAGCAGACCTGTCACACATCACTAGATTGGTCCGGACCTGTGGTATTAGAAGATGAAAGTTGGGTGCAGACTCGAGAAGTCTTAATGCTGCCTTCATGTCCTCAAGGACTGTGGCTCTCTCTGTGAATTCAGACTGTCCTCCAAGAAGCGCAGTACATATCTGACATTCCGAATCACTCAAGGACTTCTGAGATTGGCGGTGCAGGACACATATCCGGCCACCTATCCTAAGAAGCATACACGTCTTACATAGAATTTCAGTGAGTACTGCATCGGACTCACCCACCAAGACTGCATCCGTCAGCTCATTCACAACATGAACTATTTCTGAGGCAAGCGAGTCAGAGTCCTGGTCTTGACCCAGATACTTGCTCACAGCAGCCTGTGTCACACCGATCTTATCCGCAATCTGAATCTGTGATAGAGCATGCTCTCTCAGGGCCCGGGCCAGTCCTTGTCTGACCGCCTGCACATACACTCTCTGGATCAGTTCACAAGGTGGTCGCATCACTAACACCAGCCAACAGGTATTTATTCACCACACTTATAACACTGTTGTATAACTCCGATATAGGTGATGAACATTGACTCAAAGCAGTTATACTAGACGAATGGATCCAAAAAAGTTGGTTGGTGCCATCATCATAATTGCCATCATAGGTGTGGCCGCACTCACAATTCTGACATGGCCAAGACCTCGAGTCATTATCTACACGTATGAGAGTTTCATGTTGTGGGGCGACTCTCCAGAGACCATTGACGAGACCGTGTTTGGCCCCTTTGAGAGGCAGTATGGTGTAGACATTGAGATTGTGAGACTACCTACTGATGCCAATGGTATTGTGACTCGGCTTCTGGCGGAGAGTGCATCACCTATTGCTGATGTGGTGATAGGCATTGACAATATTCTGATATTGCAGGAACAGGCCAAAAGTGTGTTAGAACCGTATAATTCGACCAATCTTGATCTGGTAAGTTCAGAACTAGTTGATGCCCTGAGTCCTGAGAGATACCTCACACCCTTTGAATATGGTCTAGTCACCCTGATATATTCACTCCGTGATATGAACGTCACAACGCATCCGGTTCTTGCAAACCTCACGCTTGATGCTCTTGCATCAATAGCAGACCTAGTTGTCACAGAGGATCCCCGTTTTAGCAGCCCGGGTCTTGCATTTCTATTGAGCGAGATTGCAATGTCTGAGAAGTTGATAGAATCAGACTGGAAGACCTGGTGGAACTCTGTGAAGGGGCACATCAAAGTACAGGAGGGCTGGTCCGAAGCATGGTCCTTATGGGACAGCGATCCGACCATTCATATGATGGTGAGTTATGGAACAGATCCAGCATATTCCTCATACTATTCAGGCACGACACCACACATTGCTGCTGCGCCCCTCAGATACAATAACATAGACTACGCGTGGATCCAGATTGAAGGGATGGGTCTTGTACGAGGTGGGCCTAATCCACAGATAGGACGACTCTTCATCGACTACTGTCTCACTGCTGCAGTACAGGCACATATCCCTCTGAATCAATGGATGCTCCCTGTGAACTCGAATGTAGAGATTCACTCTGTGTTTGACTATGCACTCTCCATTGATGAGGTGACTGCACTCAACACATTACTAACACCCGCGGAGATTGCAGCTAACCTCACACGATGGCTTGATGAATGGGAGGAATTGATGGCCTAAATGGTTGTATAAACAATCAGACCACAAGGACACATCAGAGTGGATGACGACTGAAGAATATGTTATGCAGGCCGACTCAAACAATAATAAGTGGAGAGGGACATCTAGGCCGATAGTAATATGATTACCACAATCATGCCTTATCTATCGAGTATTGATGTCCCTACCACGTTTTTTACGAGTTGGTCTGATTTGGACACAAGAGTCTTTGGCCGGCCAGTAACGGCACAAGACATGTACTTTTTGAGGTCAATAGGACACGTGCAAACTAAAATTGGTCACAGAGGAGTTGTTAAACACGCTGAACCGTGGGTACTATCTTGATCGTATATTCATAGGACTACCTATCCTAGTACTCATCATATTCCTCTTCTATCCGGTAGTTGGTGCAGTGATAGGACCCTTGCTCACAGCAGACCCCTCGTCGATCATTCAGATATGGGCATCTGCAATGACGTACAGAATCTTCTCATTCACAGTCCTGCAGGCAGTACTAAGCACCATGTTGACACTCATACTTGGACTGCCAGGCGCTTTCATTCTGGCCAGAACAGCCTTCCGTGGTAAGTCATTGATACGTGCGGCAATCATAGTCCCGTTTGTACTACCATCCATTGCAGTAGTTGTTGGATTCATGAGAATGTTTGGTGCATACGGACTCATCGACTCACTAATTATGTCTGTCACGGGGTCCTCCGAGTCGGTATTTAATCTTGCATCAGGGTTGACTGGCATAGTTCTTGCACATGCGCTGTACAATATTCCCATTGTCATACTAATGGTGTCTGCGTCTCTGGAGAGACTCTCACCTGAGATAGAAGAGTCTGCAGAGATACTGGGTGCGACTGCCCTTCAGCGGTTGATACGTATCATAATACCGCACATAGCCTCATCTATTCTTGCCGCCACGCTCATGGTCTTTCTCTTCTGCTTTCTATCACTTCCAATAGTATTAGCCCTGGGACAGGGGTCCTTCAGTACACTTGAGGTCCGTATATGGACTGTATTTCGTGGTTTCAACTATGTGGAGGCTAGCGCACTTGTGTTGCTGCAATCAATAGTCACAATCTCTGTCGCATACGCATACGTTCAGTCAAGTAGACTTACAGAGATCATACCCACAACGACTGCAAGTATAAAGACTGTACATTTCGGGTCGCTCTCAGCAGAAAAGAGGACTGCTGTTCTGATCTATGTCATTATACTAGTCATTATTTGTATCGGTCCAATTGCATCAGTTATCCACACCGCTGTCTATGACCCTATAAGAGGAGAGTACACGCTCAGAGGACTGATGAATCTGTTTCGAGTGGGTACTGGTGGGGGACTCACACCTTTGATCAACTCATTGGTCTATGCAGGTCTGTCCACACTCTTTGCTATTGCAATGGGCCTGCCGTTGGCATACGCTCGTAAATCACGGACTAGAGTTGTACCCCCGCTTGCATCTGTTGCGACTGTCTTTCCACTGGGCATCTCCTCAATAACACTGGCATATGGTCTGATGACAATGGTGGCGATTCCTCTCAGACTGAGTCTGAATCCATGGCCGCTAATAGTCATTGCGCAGAGCATCATTGGCCTGCCATTTACAACACGTTCACTAGAGATTGCATTCAGTAAGATAGATCAAGATCTCATAGACAGTGCGGAGATACTCGGCGCTAATGTACTTCAGAGATTCTTCTTTGTGGAGTTGCCCCTACTTACGCCTGGACTGATAGTCGGGGCATCATTCGCCTTTGCAATGGCCATTGGTGAGATGTCCGCCACTCTGTTTATAGCATTACCACAGAACATCACACTTGCTGTTGCAATCTACGAGTATCTGGGCGTGCGAAAACTTGTCGAGGCGTCCTCCGCAGCACTTGTACTCATTCTCATCTGTTTTGTGATGTTTATAGTGATACAACGACTCTCTGAGGCGAGTGGAGGAGGGAGACTGTAATAATGGTACGTGTTGAACTCTCTAGACTGACTCGCAGGTTCAGTGACGGTACACGCATAGGACCTATTGATTTAGTGGTCAATAATGGAGAACTGATGTGTCTTCTTGGACCGAGTGGTTCTGGAAAGACAACCACACTCAGGATGATTGCAGGGCTGATCGAGCCAGATGAGGGACGCATTATCTTTGACAATATCGATACAACAAACACACCACCACGTCTTCGTAATATCGGTATGGTGTTTCAGTCTCCAGCTCTGTTTCCAAACATGACAGTGATGCAGAATATCGCCTTTGGGCCTGATGTGAGAGGCTGGGATAGTAAGAGTATCACAGTGAGAGTCTATGAGTTGGCAGATCTGCTTGGTATTCGACACCTGCTTCAACGTCGGGTCAGAGAGATCAGTGGAGGCGAGGCACAGAGAGTGGCCCTGGCGAGGGCACTTGCAGCGCGTCCCAGTCTGCTCCTACTTGACGAACCGCTCTCATCAGTTGATCCTCTACTGAGAGACAGGTTGCAGAACGAGATCAGGCGGATTCAACAGGAACTTGGTGTGACTGCAATATATGTGACCCATAATCAGAATGAGGCATTTGCCATCGCAGACCGTGTCGCCATTCTCAACGATGGACTTGTAGTTCAGACGGGGTCACCGCAGGAACTCTATACATCACCTAAAAACGAGTTTGTTGCAGAGTTCGTTGGTGGAGGCAATATACTCACTGGAGATATCATTAGTAGCAATGATGGTAGACTAAGAATACGGTATAATGGGGCTGAGTTTAACTTTCATGGAGATGCGACAGTTGGTGAGAGAAAGAGATTCACAGTGAAACCAGAGGATGTAATTATACAACATCATAGTGCACCCGGACTTGTTGAGGGATTAATAGTGTCTGTAACACGACAGGTAGGCTATGGAAGAGTCACAGTTGATGTGAATGGTGACAAGATAGTCACAGTTGTGCAAGGTGACATCGAGGGGCTGTACACACTTGAGCGTAGTCGTAGAGTGTTTATAGGCTTCAGAAACGATGCCCTGCATATCATCAATTCAGCAGATGACTGATGATTCACGTTGAGAAAGGATACGCCACCAGAATTGAAGTATTACTTATCGCAGAAAGGCTTTTACAGCCTATTGTTAAAAGGGAGTATACTCTTTGAGGTAGTCAAAAGGAACAATTCGATAGCTATATGAGTAATACAAATCCTTCATCCAACAAAGAGTAATATATTATCCTATAAATAGGGTTAAGACGTACTAAACAGGTCCGGCCATTGGCACAGTAACTGGCTTTTGCCACCTGTTGTAAGACGCGGCTCACACTAAGGTGTCATAAGATGGTCATGGGATATGAAGTTTCAGAAGATGGAACACTGACTCCGGTTGAAATTGATCGGAGCAGTCTAGATTCTACACGCGTATTATGTGTTGTAGACGATGCAACGAAGAGTATCTATCTATGGAAGGGCAGCCAGGCAAACATAAGAGCAAAGTTTGTTGGTGCCAGAGTGGCAACAAATCTTAGGACGGAGTATGGATTTCATTTCAAGGTCAAACCGGTAGAGGAAGGTGAAGAACCTCCGACCTTTTTCTCTGCTCTAGATGGCACTACTGCAGCCACACCAATATACAGACCAGGACAAGCATCTGCAGCAAGACCACAACCACATGCAGCACCCGCCACACCCTCGACAGTATCCGACGAACATGCTGCAGCACCTGCCACTACACCAAAAACAACAACATCATCACCACCACCGCCACCGCCACCGACATCCGTTCAACCACAGGAGACCACCACTGAAACTGTAAAGACCCAACCAACAACGGCCACAGCAAAGACAACACCACCCCCTCCACCTCCACCTGTGACTAGTCAACCAGCAGTCACAACAAAGACAGTAGCCGCACCTGCCACCACATCATCAAGAGCAGTAGCCTCAGCAACAACCGCTGCTGCACAAGCTACGCCGGGGGATATTCCCCCACATATCAAAGAGATGATTGATGAACTCGAAACAATTGAACCTCCAGAGGGATACCAGAGAGAGCTGCTCATTATATATAACGAACTCTTTACAATTGCAGAACGTCGTTTCAAAGTGTTTGGACAGGAACGAGTTGAACGTAAGTTTGAACGTGTGAAGGAACCTCCTGAGGGGACGTTTATGGCAGAGGGATTTATCCCGCGTGTGATTGTCAAGGATGGAAAGATCCTCGCTATCGAGTTGTTAAAAGGCACACCAGATGCCATACTAAGTCCCATCAAGGCGGAGATGCGAGAACGCCTCAGTGATCTTATTAGTTTCTTTAAGTCTGAGACTGAGGAAGAAGGAGAAGAACACGATAGCGAAGAGGACGGCAGTAAAAAGGCGGGAAGACGAAGGCTAGTTGCTAAGTGATTGCTCTTTTAATCAAGACCGACAATAGTCTATGCTATATTCCTCCTTTGGGATAGTAGGAGTGAAATAAGGATAAAAGCAGAGGATAATATTACAACTTGTCACGGTTATCGACCGTAGACGACTGAATGAAGGACCGAACAATGTCATCGCAACTGGATCCCAAGAAAGAAAAAGAACTCATACAACTCCTAATGGGCCTTGTCGATCTCACTGATCTTGAGGCAATTGCAGTGGTTAGTAAACAGGGGGTGAAACTGGCCTACTATGCTCCTGAGGACTCTGATGCGGATCCCGACCTGATGGCTGCTGTGAGTGCGGCCCTTCTAGTTCAGGGTGAGATGGCTGCACAAAAACTCGAACTGGACGAACTCTATGAGGTCATCATCAGAGGTAAAAAGGGATTCGTAGTTCTCTCACAGGCGGGGGAATTCCTAATCATGGGTTCTGCAAAGGATCTCACCTCAATGGGGCTTGCAATAACACATATGCGAAGATATGCAAAGGAGATCAGCGATCTTCTTAGTGCATAGTCCTATGTGAGACAACCGCACTATACAGAGTTGAAGGAGATGACCCTCTACTAGTCCTATTTGATGTTAGGACGTTTGTTGGACATATTGGGGGACTAAAGAGAGATTCCAGTTGCATGTGATAGTTCCACAAGCCAAATATAGGCGACTGGAGGGGTACTCACGCCGGGGAACCATCAATGAGACTCAGAATAACAAAACGGGCATCCGACCTTGAATACGCCATCCGCGATATTGTTGTAGCTGCAAAGAAGTATCAGAAGGAAAAGGGCCAGAATCCAATCTATCTGAACATAGGAGACCCTATAGCCTATGACTGGAAGACACCCCAGTTTATGGTTGATGCACTATGTGAGGCAGCCCGTGGGGGTGCCAGTTGGTATTCACCATCGGAGGGTACTGAGGACCTCAGAAGAGTTGCGGCAGATAAAGAGAAGAGAGTCAATGGACTGACAATTGACCCCTCAACTATAATAGTCACTAGTGGGGTCTCAGAGGCAATTCAGTTTCTGGCAGGTGCATTGATTGACCATGGTTCTGAGTTTCTATTGCCTGGTCCTGCATATCCGCCCTACATATCATACATCAAGTTCTTTGGAGGAGCACCAATCACGTATCGGACAATTGAAGAGGAGGACTGGCGACCGGACATTGATGACCTACGTAGAAAGATCAATGACAGGACTGTGGCCATTCTTGTCATAAATCCTAACAATCCTACTGGTGCAGTCTACGATGAGAAGACGCTCCGAGAGATAGTAAATATTGCAGGAGAACACGGACTGCCTGTCATCTCTGACGAAATATATGATCAACTGGCCTTTGACATTCATTTCACATCGACTGCAAGAGTAGCAAATGATGTACCTGTTATAGGACTAAATGGAGTAAGCAAGGTCTATCTTGCACCTGGTTGGCGAGTTGGCTATGTATACTTTCACGAACCGGAGGGACAGCTTGCACCCCTTCGTGATGCAATGATACGACAGGCACGAGTAAGGATCTGTGTGAATGCACCAGCACAGGTGGCCGCTGCTGCCGCACTGAGAAGTGATGGTTCACATCTCAGGGAGATGATGAGGCGACTCAGGGAGCGTAGAGACCTCATCTATAACAGACTCAACAGTGTTGACTCGGTCTCCACGCGCCTGCCACAGGCTGCATTCTATATTATGCCAAAGATAGACCTTCAAGGCAGATGGAAGAACGACACAGAGTTTGTTCTTGATGTACTCAACAATACAGGCGTTGTATTTGTTCCGGGTTCGGGTTTCTGTAACATCTATGGTGCAAGTCACTTCAGAAGTGTATTTCTGCCTCCACCTGAGATGATTACGGAGGCCATGGATCGATTTGAACAATTTATGAACTCAAAGAGGACCTGATAGTTCAACACGTCTGAAGGAGTCTTTAATACAGCGTGTGCACGCTATACTGTTCTAAATCTGGTGGATGAAGAGAGTGGAACATGGGTTTAATGACTGACTCTAGGTCAGTTCTCGCCGCTTGAGGTCGAGGACCCGGCCCACTTCCTCGTTCACTTCTCGGAGTACACGAACTGCAGTCTCCAATCGTTCCGGTATTGAAGGACGCGGTCCAGGATTTAGAACAGGATTTGCGGAGATCTGTCCCACTTGCATCTGGATGTTCTGTATCTTTGTACGCACAGACTCGATGTTTGATCTGAGTCTTGTCTTGTTGGCAGCCACATCGGGTGTATCACCAGCCGATGGTGCCGGTATCTGACTATAGATTGATTCCAACGTTCGTACAAGATCTGACATCTCTAAAGACATTTTCCTGACCGTCTCTGCGATCTGCGTCTTTGTAGAGGCCTCTGCATCCCATTTGGCTAATGCAGGACCCATCTCGGTCTGGATACTCTGCTGATGTCTTGCAATAGTGTTCCTGAGAGCCTCTTCAATTGGTGTGAATATCGACCGTGCATAGTCCTTCTTCTCCTTTTCACGGCGTGCTGAGATGCGCTGGATCATACTCTCATCACCAACGATAGCATCAATGGTATCAATCAGCTCGTTTGCCACACCGATTCGAGCACGGGCCACATCGATCTCTCGATTATTTATCTCCGCCCTCGCACTCTTTAGCGACCTTTCAATCCCCTCTATGACTCTAAGAAGCGACTCGCTCTCCAATGGGGATGTTGCGATTGCCGACTTTAGAAGACCAACTCGTCCATCACTGACATCCACATCGTGAAGAAGCTTCTCAGTCATCTTGAAGTCACGTACAATGATAGACCCTGGTCCGACCTGGAGAGAGTACTCGGTCTTGAGCATGTCAGTATATGATCCACGAACGACGGTCTGATACTCGCGAACCCCCATGGCATCTGGTTTGACTGAACGTACAGTCACCTCCATAGACAGGGACTGTCCTGCAGGCAGCTTTGCGACTGACTTCTTTCGGTCACCTGAATACAGTATGAGTTCATCATCAATAAACCACTCTGCACTCAGTCCAAGAGCATCTCCATCGCCCTCATTTTGAATGATGGCCCTCAAAGAGAAGGGTTCTTTGAATGTTGCATCGATGGGAAGTTCAAGTCGACTAGTGAGTTTGGGAACCTTGAGTTTTCCTCTCAGAATCTCCCTCACCATCTCCAGTCCCCTGTCAACATATTTGACAAAGTCTTGGGCATTCGCACCCACCAGTGAACTCTTCAGTTCCGTCACTGTAGCCGCCTCAGCAGACGAGAATGCATCCAGGTCTACACGTTGTATTTCGCTCTCAAACATCTGTGGTATCTGACTGATTCTCACTGTTGCGGGGTATACCAGCTTTGAAGCATTCTTTGATGTGAAGGCACGAGCCTTTGAGAACGCTGCAGTCTCA
>FWPU01006221.1_pt1 | contig 24343 bp, 19 predicted proteins | sample 2228361 | NCBI WGS metagenome assembly FWPU01 (sample SAMEA103939777, study PRJEB20133) | metagenome | reverse complement strand
GGGACCCCGGCCACCATACCTTTGCCTCCCGCTGGGCGCAGCAGGATGTGATAGATGCTATTGAGTACATGCTTGCCAACTTCAACGTGGACCGGCAATGCATCTACATCTACGGCGCGGGGATCGGGGCACAGACGGCGCTGGTGACGGCGGCCAAGTGGCCTCAGTATTTCGCTGCCGTCATTGAGGAAGGCGGCCCTTTCAACCTGGTCAATTGGGATTACGATATGCGAACGGGCCAACTGACTCCCAACCTGACGCTCCAAAGCCAGCTGTGGGGCGAATTGAACGGCTTTCACTTCCTGCGCTTCTGCGAGTTCCTCTTCCGCAGCCCGGAGGAATATGCTCAGAACCTGTCTCAGTTGCCGTTGCGGGTCGTGCATGCGCGGAACGATACCGTCACCCACCCGTATAATGCCGACGACATCTTTCTAAACGTCCAGGCCTGGAACGAGAATGCTATCGTGGAGCAGGTCTGGGTGGACGGCAACCACGATGCGCGCCTTCCCGACTTTGCCAACAACCATCTGAACTGGTTTGCCCGTTTCCGCAAACCGGAGCGCGTGACCACGCTACGGGGCCGGCGCGAGTCCAGCGGCCCCCTCTATTGGCTGAACGTCTGGCAATACAACGCTCCCGGCTTCCAGCATTGGACGGATATCCATCAGGCGGGGTATGACCCCCTCACCGGCCTCATCACGACGACGGTGCAGGAGGGTATCATCACCTTGCAGGACGGCGCGTACCAGATCTGCCCGCCGCCCGTGGGCGATAGCGTGTCCTTGGGCTACAACCTGGCCCAGATGGGCCTCCCCACCGACCGCACCTACGTGGTGGAAGATTTCAACCAGGATTTGGGCCAGTTCAGCGCTTATACGGTGATGCCCGTCAACGGCCTCCTGACGGTGACGGTGCAGAGCGCAGGTTACCACACCGCGCGCGCCTTCACCATCTACCCCGGCGATACCCCTCCCACCGTCATCACCAGGGAACTGAAGGTCGGCACCTCGCTGATCAATGACACCTACATTGACATTTACAACCCCACCACAACGTATGGCAGTAGCGGCAGTTTGTGGGTCTATAACAATCGCGCCGGTGGCTGCCCCGGTGGCACCTGCCCCGGCCCTATCAGAAGCAGCCTCATCAAGTTTGACCTCTCCTCCATACCGGCCAACGCCTACATCCACCAGGCCTCTCTGAGCCTTTACGAGCGTTCCACACCCCGCGAGGCGTTGGGCAAACTGCAGGTAGATGTGCATCGCCTGGCGCGCCCCTTTGACGAGGCCAACGCAACCTGGCAGAAGGCCACCGCAACGCAGAACTGGGGCCTGCCGGGCGCGATGCACACCGTCCTGGACTACGTAGAGCCCTACTATGATCGGCGTATGCTGTATCAAGGGGACCTCCCCTGGACTACCACTTCGCGTCAGATCCCTTATTTCGGTTTTGATGTGACGAACGCGGTCAGGGGATGGATCACAAATCAGTTCCCCAACCATGGTTTCATCCTGCGCGCCGATCGCAAACTCTCCAGCGTGTTGCAGCAGGACCTTATCCGTAGCTACATGTTCGCTTCGTCCAACTATGGGGTTGCCAACCAGCGGCCGCGGCTGATCGTGGCCTACAGCACCTCGGCCCCGCCGCCGCTCCCCACCTTCACCGCCACGCCCACGCCCGGCCCGACCAACACGCCGACGCCGACACCAACGCCGACCCCTACCATCACGCCGACGCCGACGAACACGCCGAGTCTGTCACGCGTGGAGGGCACGGTCTATCACGACCTGAATGGCAATAGCGCGTACGATCCGGGTGAGCCGCCGCTGGCCGGCGCGACCGTTTCGCTCTGGCAGCAAAGCACGGAGATCACCAGCACGGTCACCGGCGCAGATGGCCTCTATGCCTTCGCCGGCCTTGTGCCCGGCGCGTACCAGGTGCGTTTCACGCCACCGCCGGGCTATCAGCCCAGCCCGGATAGCCCAGATAGAGTTTCTGTATTCTTGGGTGGCGGCCAGACGGGCATCATCAACTTCTTCGCGCTGGCTTCCACGCCGACGCCGACGCCGACCGTCACGCCAACGGCAACGCCCCTCTTCCGAAAACATTACGTGCCGATCATCGTGCACGAGGCTCCGTAAGATAGGCAAGCCCCTCCCCTAAACAAACCTCTCTCCACCCCTTCCCCTCCTCTCCTCGCTACGGGGAGAGGAGGGGGAATTAAGGGGAGGAGAGAGGCTTTCGCGAACGGCCGGGAACGAAACAAGGGGCTATTGGGGAAGATGCCCAATGGCCCTCGCCCCGGCCCTCCCCCGCCTGGCGGAGGAAGGTCGGAGAGAGGGCCATTTACCATGTATAGGGATAGAGCATCACCACCGCTGCTGGCTTGCCTGGTAGTTCAGGAGCAGGGCCGCGATCGCGCCCGGCACCCAGCCGGCCAGAGTCAAGAGGAAAACGATCAGCACCGTGCCACAGCCCCGGTCCAGGACGGCCAGCGGCGGAAAGATGATACACAAGATCGCCCGTAGCAAGCTCATCGTTGTTCTCCTTAGGTTCTACAACCGCATTATCGCACAATAACCCCGGAATTTCCACGCAACCATCGCCCAAACGTCTGACAGATGGCTGACCCCGGTGGGAGTCTCTACTCCCAACGGAAGAGGCGCACCGAGAGCACTACACAGACCAGGAGCCACGCGCCCAACACGGCGATGTCAAGGCTCAGGGGATGCAGCGCGCTTGCCCCCACCATCACCTGCCGCAGCGCATCGCCCAAGTAGGTCAGAGGCATTGCGGTTATGATGGGCTTGAGAAAACCGGGCATGGTCTCCACAGGGAAGAAGATGCCCGACAGAAACATCATCGGGAAGTTGATGATCTGGGCGATTGCCAGGCCGCTATCTTCGGTGGGGGCCACAGAGGCGATCAGATAGCCGAGACCGACGAAGGTGAGCCCACCGCAGAGCACCACGCCGAACAGCGTCAGCCAGCTGCCGATCATTTGCACGTTGAAGACCAAGCGCGCCACCAGGACGATCAAGACGGCCTGCGTCAGGGCGACAAGCACCCTGAACACGACCTGCGACGCCAACAGGGATGTGCGGCGCAGCGGCGTCGCGCCCAGGCGTCGCAAGACCTGGTTCTGCCGCAGGGCGATGACATGCAGAGACACGCTCATGATACCCAACTGCATAAGGGCCATAGCCAGGATGCCAGGAACGACGTAGTCGATGTTGCGCATCCTTTGAGCCTGTATGGTCATCAGGTTCATGCTGAACATCGGCTTGACGCCGGTAATGTGACGCTCGGCCTGGTTCAGCACTTCCTGCACGATGGTCAGGACGTACTGGGCGCTCATCTGCTGGCTGGGATCGTAATAGACTTCCACCGCGCCGGTTTGCTGATGGGCCACAGCCTCGGTGAGGCCGGCAGGGAGAATCACGACTACACGACGCTTTCCCATCTTTAGTGCGGCCATTTCGGACTCCCGGTCGCCGCGATAGAGATCAAAGACCGGCACGTTGCCGAAAGCCTGGGCCAACCCTTCGCCCGCAGGCCCCTTGTCCTCTACAACCAGGCCCACCTGGGATTTGGAGCTATCGCTACCGCTGAAGATGGCACCAAAGAGAAGCATGAACAGAACGGGGAAAGCCAACGTCCAGAAGAAAGCCATGCGGTCTCGGGCGAACTCCTTGAGGCTGACGATGAACAACTTGACAAATGCTTTCATGGGCTCTATCTCCTTGCTTAATCTCTAATCCGGCGTCCGGTCAGTTTCAAGAAGACGTCCTCCAACGGTCCACGGCGTATCGTCACATCCTGGAAGGTCACTTGCCCACTCTCCGACAACTCCATTAACGCGGCCATTGTCGCGGGCACGGCGACGGTGAAGAGGATGAGCCGCCCGTTCTCACGTTGGGCGTGTCTAACTCCTGCCAGGTTGCTGAGTACGGTGTCGGCGGGGCCGGGGGGCGTTTGCACCTCAACGGCGCTCTCTTTGAAATGGGCTGCGATGAGGTCGGCAAGGCTGCCCAAGGCGATGATGCGCCCCCGCTCCACCACGGCCACCCGATCGCACAGTCGCTCTGCCTCTTCCATGTAGTGGGTGGTGAGGAAGACCGTCTTGCCCTGGTCACGGAAGCCAGCGATGATCTCCCACATGCTGCGGCGGGCCTGGGGGTCTAGGCCGGTGGTCGGCTCATCCAGGAAGATGAGCTCCGGGTCATTGACCAGGGCCAACGCCACAGAGAGACGCTGCTTCTGCCCACCCGAAAGCGCCTTGGTCAGTGTTTTCGCCTTATCCTGCAGGTCAAACCGGGCAATCAGTTCATTCAGATTCAGGTTCACCTGCTTCCTCTGGTTTGGGTAGAAACTGGCGAAAAGGTCCAGCACCTCGCGCACGGTGAGGAGAGGATAGAGCGCGGCGGTTTGCAACTGCACGCCTATGTGGGCCTTGATACGGTCCGTATCGGGGCCAACCTGCATCCCCAAGACGGTGATGTTACCGCCGTCAGGCCGCCGTAACCCCTCAATGCACTCTACGGTTGTCGTCTTGCCGGCGCCATTGGGGCCCAGCATCCCAAAGACCTCGCCGCGGTGTACCGTCAGGCTGATGCCATCCACCGCCGTCAGGTTGCCGTAGCGCTTCGTAAGGTTCTCTACCTCAATTGCTAAATCGTCGTACATCTCGCACCTCCCCTGCTACTTCCGCCTCCAATATTAGTACGACTTCCTTCTCTACACATCAGGCAGGTGGGGAGTTTCCATGCTGGACAGATGGCGAGTTTTTCCCCTGGTCAGGTGACCAGGAAACCTCTGGCAATCATTCTCCGAGGGTGAAAAAGCGAGGATACAGGTGCAAAACCAACTTTTAGACAACGCCGGGAGGCAGGCATCTGCCCCCCGGCTTGTGCTGTGGCATCGGCGGCGACAGCGGCCAGAGGCTCTGCCGCGCCAGCGGTCTTCTGCGGCGGCTCTTCTACAAGTATCCCTTCTCCCGCAGCCAAGCCACCGTCTTTCGCACCGTCTCCTCTACCGGCGTATGGGGAAGGCCGAATTCCCGATCCGCCTTCGCGGTGCTGACGTAGAAGGTCTCGGTGGCATGTCGCATGATCTCGCCGGTCAACGGCACGCTGGGGGGAAGGGCCGGTTTGATGACATCCACCACGTGCGCGAAGGCAAGGAGGAGCCAGGTTGGCGCCAAGCGCAGGGGTATCTTTTTGCCCAAGGCCGCGCCGATGATGCGAGACAGCGCGATGTGCGAGATGTTGTGACCGCCGATGATGTAGCGTTCGCCTGTGCGTCCGCGCTCGGCGGCGGCGATGTGCCCCAGCGCAGTGTCGTACGCGTCCACCAGATTCATCCCACCATCGGGCAAAAAGGGAAGGGGAAGCCGCTTCGCCTCCAGGATGAGGCTGGCCGAACCCAGGTGCACATCGCGCGGGCCGAGGACGGCAGCCGGGTTGACGATCACGCCGTCTAACCCTTTTTCCTTGATGACCTTGCGGAACTCCTCCTCACCCAAGAATTTGCTGTGTCCATACGGGAAGCGCTGCGGAGGGACGTTGAACGAATCCTCTTCGGTGAGGAGACGCCCATGAGGGGGGATGCCCAGGGCCGCGACGGAACTGGTGAGAACGACGCGCTCCACGCGGGCGGCGACTGCCGCTTCCGCCACGAGGCGCACGCCTTCCACATTCACCCGATACATGAGATCTTTGCCTGCGCGCCAGTGATCCGACACGCCGGCGACATGAAAGACCACGTCGCAGCCCTGCATAGCCGCGCGGAGCGAATCGGGATCAAGGACATCGCCGATGGCCGTCTCGTGGGGGATGTCTTCCAGGGCAGCCGTGGGCGAGGTGACGCGACGCAGTGCGCGTACTTGCCAGCCCCGTTCTGCCAGGGCCAAAGCGAGGTTGGCGCCCACCAGGCCGGTGGCACCGGTGACAAGCGCAAGAGGCATGGGGGCTCTCCAAGTAAGATGCAGAAGGATTGATAAGCCCCCACCCTTGCCCCTTCCCCGCTACCTAGCGGAAAGGGACGCCATTTGCGCCCTACCCCTGAAACGGGGGAGGATGGAGGGTGGGGGCTTTGTTAGCCGCGCTACGAAATCAGACCCATCTGCTTGCCCACGACGGCGAAGATCTCCAGTATGCGATCCAACTGTTCGTCGGTGTGGGTTGCCATGTAACTGGTGCGCAGGAGCGACTTGTTAGGCGGTACGCCGGGCGGCAGCACCGCGTTGACGAAGACGCCGGCCTCAAACAACGCCTTCCAGGTGAAGATCGTCTTCATGTCGTCGTAGATGTAGATGGGCACAACCGGCGTCTGCGAGTTGCCGATGTCAAAGCCAAGGGCTCTGAAGCCCTCGCGCATCTTGCGCGCGTTGCGCTCCAACCGCTGCACATGCTCCGGCTCGGTTCGCATCACTTCCAGGGCGGCCAGGGCCGCGGCGATGTTGCTGGGTGGCATACTGGCGCTGAAGATGAGGCTGCGGGCGAAGTGTTTGACATAGTGCACCACATCCTCGTCGCCTGCGATGAAACCGCCCAGCGACGCGAAGGACTTGCTGAAGGTGCACATGATGATATCTACCTGGTCGGTCACACCGAAGTGGGCCGCGGTGCCACGCCCGCCGCCAAGCACGCCGATGCTGTGAGCATCGTCCACCATCAGGCGCGCGTTGTACTTCTTGCAGACCGGAATGAGGTCGGGCAACGGCGCAATATCGCCGCCCATGCTATAGACGCCGTCCACAACGACCAGGCGGCCCCGTTCCGGTGGAATCTGGGCCAGGATTTTCTCCAGGTCGGCGACATCGTTGTGCTTGAAGCGTTTCATCTCGCCGTAACTGAGGCGACAACCATCCACAATGCTGGCGTGGTCATCCCGGTCAATGATGACGACATCATCTCGCCCCACCAGCGCGCTGATGGTTCCCAGGTTGGTCTGGAAACCGGTGCTAAAGACGAGGGCCGCCTCCTTGCCCACGAATTCCGCCAGTTCTCGTTCCAGTTGTTCGTGCATCTCCAGCGTGCCGTTGATGAAACGAGAACCGGTACAGCTGGTGCCGAAGCGTTTGATCGCCGCGATGGCCGCCTCGCGCACCTTGGGATGGGTGGTCAGCCCTAGGTAATTGTTAGACCCCGCCATGATGAGGCGATGTCCTTTGCAGACCACTTCGGTCCCCTCGGTTTCCGACATAGGCAGGAAGTAGGGATAATATCCCCCCGCGATAGCCTCGCGTGCCTGGGTGAATTGGCCGCATTTCTCAAAAAGGTCGCGAATCGCGGTCCCCGCAGTGGTCGGAGACGATGAGGTCGTCACAACAGGGGTCGTGTCAGCCATCAGGACACCTCCTAAGATGGGATGGAGAACAGCAGGCGAGACGAAATCTGACTGCAAGCAACAAGAGTGGGCAACCTATCTCTCCTCAACCGCCGCCCTACAGGGCCAGTCGCCTCGGCTAACCCCAGGCGATGTCCTGGCTGATTGGATATGACGAAAGACGGTAAGCCACCATCTACTCCAAAGTATAAATGAGAATGGCAGATGCGTCAAGGCAGTATCATTCCAACATAAAGGCTCCATCTCCTTGCTATCCCTTGCCCGAGCTCATTCCGAACTTGCAGTTTGGAGTTGTGCATACTATCTGGTAAAATTGCAATACAGGAAGCCAATGCAGCAGGTCACTACGATATAGATAGCGAGCCTCGCTATTATAAGGGCCCTGAAACCGAACCGTCAGGTGGCAGGCCGGCTGGCAGCCAACCATCCGTCTTCTAGACTGTGGGGAGGGAGCCTTGTTCCAGAGCTTAGACCCTCAGACACAGGCGGCCATCATCAGCGGTATGGTTGGTGCGATTTTCGGCGGCATTCTGGGTATATGGGGAGCCTTGCTCGGCGGTTTGTTGCAAGGTCGGGCCTGGTTCCACTACGAGCAGAAAAGAAGCATACTTGAGGCGCGCAAGCGCTGGATCAGGGCCGCTCTGGAATGGGCTGCCAGCGGACGCTCCTATAGCATGAGGCGGGCCGACCTGCAAGGGGCCGACCTGCGCGGCGTGGACCTGAGCCCCGGCGAAAAGATCGGCGCCAGAGGCATTGATCTCAGTTATAGCGACCTGAGCCGGGCCAAACTGACCGGCGCTAACCTGAACGAGGCCAATCTGCACGGGGCCAACCTAAGCAAGGCCACCCTGCCCAGGGCCAGCCTCAACCAAGCCAATTTGCATGAAGCCGACCTGACCGAAGCCAACCTGAGCCAGGCCCTTCTGCACCAAGCTAACCTCCGCGAAGCCAACCTGCATAAGGCCAACCTGAGCCGGGCAGGGCTGAGCGGGGCCAACCTCTATTTAGCCAACTTGCGCGGCGCCAACCTGAGCGTGGCAAACTTGAGCCAGGCGAACCTCTACTCCTGCGACCTGCATGAGGCCGACCTGTATCTGGCAAGGCTGTACGGGGCCAACCTGGAAGGAGCCTACCTGCAAGGGGCCGACCTGAGCGTGGCCGATCTGCGCGAGGCCAATCTGCTACGGGCCAAACTGGATGGAGCCAAGCTGCGCGAAGCTTTGTACAACGCTGCCACCGTCTGGCCCGAAGGCTTCACCCCGCCACCAGAGGCTGCCAGAGTGGATTAGAGAGGCAGCCCCGGAGAGGAATAAGATGATAACGAAACGTCTGTTTCCGGCCATCTTCCTTTTGATGCTCATCGCGCTGGCCTGGCCGGGAAGCGCCATGGCCGCGAATTTCCAGCAGGGAAAAGTGGTCTTCGGGGGCAATTATGTCCTTAAAGGAGGAGAGACACTCCACGGAGGCCTGACGCTCTTCGGCGGCAATGCTGAACTTGAGCCAGGTTCACTGGTGGACGGTCAAGTCCTTATGTTCGGCGGGAACCTCATCGCCAACGGGGAAGTGAACGGCGATATAACCGCCTTTGGAGGCAACCTCAGGTTGGGGGCATCAGCGCTGGTGCACGGAACCGTGCAATCGGTCGGAGGCAACATTGAGCGCGCGCCCGGAGCGCGCACCGAAGGCGGCATTAGAGAAAGGCAAGGCGTTGAATTCCCCTTTCGGTTTCGTTGGCTGACGCCCTTTACCGACTCCTTCTGGTCCTGGTCCGCCCCCAGGACCACGCTGGTATCTCTGGTGCGCTCTTGGCTTTGGTACCTCTTCCGCACCGTCTTCTTAGCGGCCCTGGCGGCAGTGGTGGTGATGATCTGGCCCAGACAAACGGCCCGCGTTGCGCAGGCCGTTGTTGAGGAGCCGCTGATCGCCGGAGCCGTAGGGCTGGTCACATTCATCTTGCTTTCCATCTTATTGGTGATGCTGACAATCACCATCTGCCTGATCCCCATCAGCGTCATAGGCGGTATTCTGCTGGTCGTGGCCGTCGTCTTCGGCAGAATCGCCCTAGGGTTGGAGGTCGGTCATCGCCTGGGGCGCGCGCTCAAGCAGACGTGGGAACCGCCGACATCTGCCTTCGTCGGCACATTCGTCCTCTTCTTTGTGGTGGACGGCATCGGCCTCATCCCCTGCTTCGGTTGGATCGCGCCTCTCGTGACCGGCGCTTTGGGACTCGGCGGCGTGATCCTGACAGGCTTTGGAACGCAAGCCTACGCTACCGGCCGTCAGGTGACACCACCCTCCCCTCCTGCGCCGGTCGTGCCGCCCGAACCGCCGGCGAAAGATTAGTCTCTCTGAATCCTCAATTGACGGATCGTGTCGGGGGGCCTGCTTCGCTCCGGCGAGGCAGGCCTCCCATGCTCATCGTTCAGGTTCAGATCGCCTGAGATTCAGCAGGAGTCACCTCCTACCGTTGCAGCCCTTCCACAATGCGCATGTACTTATCCACCAGATCGCGTGCGCCGGTAGGCGAGGAGGATTCTGCAATGACGTGGAACAGCGGCTTATCCGGGTCAGGCAAGACGAGCACCCACTCGCTGTCGCTGATGAAAACCTTGAGGCCGTCTGTATTGTCGGCCTGGTAGTTCTTGTATTGCTCGTTCAGCAGGCGCATCACCTTGCCCTTTTCCTCCCAGGGGCAGTTCACCCGCCCGTGCGAGATGTGGATCGGCGGCAGTTCGGCGACCACTTTTGAGAGCGGTTTGCCGCAACACGCCAGGTACTGCAACAACTTGGCAACCGCCATGAGCCCATCCGGCGCGGTCTGGAAGGCAGGGAAGATGAAGTTTCCCGTGCCGTCCAAGGCCATCAACACGCCTCTGCGGCTGGCAGCCTGCATGACGGAGGCGATATCCACCTTGCAGCGAATGATCTTGCCCTTGTAGCGCGCGGCCAATGCCTCAAAAGCAAGGGATTGGTCGACGGACACAACGATCGTCCCTCCTCCATGTGCTTGCAAGGCCAGCGAGGCCATGGCGGCAGCAGCCACGCGGTCCGTCAGGACGGTTCCGCGCTCGTCGGCAATGAATATCTTTTCGCCGCCCACGTCCAACTGCACACCTAAATCCTTGCCCAGGGCCTGCACAATAGTGGCCATCTGGCGCAGGCTGGCGGAGAATTCCTCCGGCAGAACCGACATTTTATCGGGATGAATGCGGGCATTGAGCGGCACCACATCCACCCCTAACTGCTCCAGAATAGGGGCCAAAACTTGGGAACTGGGAGCATGGGCGTAGTCCAGCACTATCTTAAATCCGGCGCTGCGTATTTTCTCGGCATCCACGGCGGCCAGAAAGCCCTCGGTATATCGGTCTTCCACTTGGGGCGCGTAGTCAATGGTGCCGATGTCGTTCAAGTAGGCGCGGCGGAAATCCTCGCGGAAATAGATCCGTTCTATATTGCGTTCGGCATCTTTGCTTAGGTTAAGGCCGTTCTTATCCATGAAGCGGATGTCCACGACCCGCTGGTCATAGGGCGACAGCCGGACATGGACACCGCCGGCCGCGCCGCTGACGCGGGTGTAGTAGCGGGCCACCGGAATCGGTTGAGTGCGCAGGTCCCACACATGGATACCGGCGGACGGCAAGCCGGAGATGATCGCTCGCTTGAGCATCCGAGGGCTGCGATGCGGATCGCGATTGATCGTGACCAGCGAGCCTTTGGGCAGCGTCGCCCCAAAGGCCGTACCCAAGCGGGCGCAAAACTCAGGCGTCAGATCTACGTTGACAACGCCGGTGACACCGAACCTGCCAAATAGCACGCGTCGCCCTTGTGAACCCCAGATAATGCTGGACCGCACCGTTGCGCCGGCCTCTATCTCTTTGCCGGGCCACAGTTTGATGGCCGTGTGGAGGATCGCCCCCTCGCCGATCACACAGTTGTCGCCGACGACAACGCCCTCAAAGGCGACCGACTTGGCCTTGAACGTCGTCTGCCTGGCGACGACGGCGCCGCGCAATTCCACCGCCTCGCCGATATAACAGTTACGCCAGATAAAACTGCGGTCTATATGAGAGCGGTTGTCCACAATCGTATAGTCTCCGATGGCGGTAGGGCCGTGGATCACCACGCCCCCTTTTATTTTGACTTCCTCACCCAGATAGATGGGGCCGTAGAGTTGCGCATCGGGCGCGATCTCTACCCCTTCGCCCGTCCAGATGCCGCCGCCAATGTGCTTACCGATCTCACCGATCTGCACTTTGCCTGCCAGGAGGTCGCTGCATGCACGCACATATTCCGTCATATTGCCCACATCGCACCAATAGCCGTCCGCGATGTAGCCGTAAAGAGGGTCGCCCCGCTGCAGCATCAACGGGAAGAGTTCTTTGCTGAAGTCAAAGGGGCGGTCTTCCGGGATGTCCTCCAGAACGCTCGGATCAAGGACGTAGATGCCGGTGTTGACGGTGTCCGAAATAACCTCGCTCCAGGAGGGTTTCTCCAGAAATTGCGTGATGCGCCCGTCTCTATCGGTGATGATCACGCCGTATTCCAGAGGATTGGGCACATGGTAAAGGACGAGGGTCGCCTTCGCGCCTTTGCGTTTGTGGTACTCAACGATTTCGTCGAGGCGAAAGTCGGTTAGCGCATCGCCGCTGATGATCAGAAAGGGCTCTTTCGTATCCAACATGGCCTGCGCATGTTTCACGCTCCCGGCTGTGCCCAGGGGAGTCTCCTCCACAGAGTAACTGATCGTCATGCCCAAGCTGGCACCGGTGCCATAGAAATCCTGGATCTGGTCGGGCAGATATTGCAGGGTCACAACCACATCGGTGAAACCGTGCCTCTTCAGGAGTTCCAGGATGTGCGACATGATGGGCTTGTTGACCGTGGGAACCATCGGTTTCGGGCGCATGATTGTCAAGGGACGCAACCGCGATCCTTCGCCACCTGCCATGACCACTGCTTTCATGGGAGTCCTCCTCATTGAGACGATTCCGGTCGGAAAACGAGATGGAGATTACAATTATCATATCATAGCCCATAAGTCGTGACAAATGTTTGGCGCGCCGGGGCAATCGCTTCTGAGGGAGAAGGACTTGAGGGGTTAGTTCCGATTTTGAAGACGAGGAGGCTCATTGGCTTGTCGTGTGCGCCTCTTACCGCTATAATTCCGCCATGCAGTTTGACCACGCGCGCGGCTTTACTCCTTTGCGGCACTATCTTTACCCCCATCGTTGCTTGCGGGCCAGAACTGCCACGGAACTTGATTTTTGGGACATCCTCCTTGCGCGGGCCGATCCACAAATTGGCCTCTCCAGCCTGCAGATACATCGCGACGTAACGGCCAGCCACATCCTTTCGCGCCCCACCTTCTACAAACTGATGCGCCGGGCAGAGGCCGATGGTCTGATCCGCCGCTGGTCGGGAGATGCTCTCTCAGGCGGCCCCGGTCGCGACGAGTACATTGTAGAGATAGCTCATTGGCCGCCGGAGCAGGCTTTCTACAAGCCTCTCGCGTATGTGCAAGGGAAATGGCTGCAGGCGGTGCGTGGCCTGGCGGCCAAACAGGTGCTCAACCTGTTCCTCGTGATCCTAGCCCGCGACCTGCGGTGTTCTGCCAGCGATTCTCCTCTGCTCTTCGTTTCAGACCTGCGACGCGCCAGCAGCGAAGCCTTCGGTCAGGCGCTATCGCATCAAGTTCTGCGCACTGCGCTCGCCGGCCTGGCAGAATTGGGCCTGGTGACGATGCACGAGTCGGCTGGATTGCGTCGCTATGCTCTTGATATGAGGGCCTTTGACACCCGCGCGCCAGATCGCAAGGAAATCACCGCGGAGGTCGTGCGCCTGCTGGGGCTGAGACCGGAGAGAGACGCTCCCTGGATACGTCTTCTGGCCGACTTCGTGGAGATCGGTGGTCACCGCCTGCGCGAGGTACCTGCTATTTACCGTCGTCTCTTATCTCTGCATCCCCTCATCGCCACCGAGCGCGACCTGGAGACCTTGCGGGCGAACCTGCGTCAACGGGTTCCCTGGCGCAGCACCAATTATCGGGTTGTTCTGGACGATTTCGTGCGGGAGCGACGCGCCGTCAGACAGGTGCAGCAAGTTCGCTCACAGCGGGTTCGCCTCCGCTTCGGCGCGCACAGCGTTGTAGGAGAAATGCTGCGTTGGGAACGCGATCGCTGGCAAGGCGTGGTATCGGCCATGTTGCGTTACGAGGTGCGGCAGGCCCGGCCCGCTCATCCCGATGCAGGGGAAGGCGACGAAGTGCTGCCCCAGATTTTCCTCTGGCGGCAGGGGAGCATGATTCCTTTAGAGACGCCCCCGGCCGGCTCCGGTTCGCCGGCTCGCGGCCTGAGACGGCTAGACCTGACCCGTTGGCTGCATGGCCTCACGCCGGAAGAGCCGGTGTCTCTGGTGGCGGCGCTTCCGCGCCCGGCAGCCGGAGTCTGCATTCAGGCGATGGTGAGCCTGGGCGTGCGAACCTGAGAGAGAACCGAGATGCCCGATGTTTTAGCAGAGTTAGAGCAAATCCGTCAGAAGGTTCGAAGCACAGAGGAACAACTGGCTGCATTGGCAGAACAGGCGCGGCTCCTGCAGGAAAGCCTTCAACAACAGCGCGAGGATCTGTGGTTGCGGGCCCAGAGCGAAGAAGTGGAAATGGCCGTGCTGGAAGCGGCTTTGCAACGCCTGGCCCGGCGAGTCCCTCTGGTCCCCATCCCCGGTTGGCGGAACTGCTACAATACCCCGGAGAATCGCCTTCTCTCGCTGGATTACCTGCCGGATACAGGGAGTGGCCCGGAGCGCACCTTAGCCATTCGCCTCCCTTTCAACCTTCTCTGGTTCATGCGCAGCCACCCCGCCAGCCTGGAAGTCTTCGTCCTCGGCCACCCCGATCGCCTCCTGGCAATCCCTGGCGCGGCGCTTTGGGATTGGATCGGCGTGCGCTGGCAACGCTGGCAGACCGGCGTCTTCGCCTTCACGTTTCGCTGGCGCGAGGAACCTCTTTCCTGTCAACTGATTGCCATCACGCAGCACCGCCCGCGCGGGCGCGGCGAGCAAAGCAACGTCTGCCTGATGCAGGCGGCGGATGTGAGCAGGTTCCTGGATTGGGAGAGACTGCTCTATTGACCGTATCCCCGGCCCAGAATGTAATTTTCGTATTGCTGGATGGTAACCTTTTGTTCCGAGACAATGGCTTTCACTACGTCGCCGATGGAGATGACGCCGACCAGCCGGTTATCTTCAAGCACAGGAAGATGGCGGATGCGTTTGTCTGTCATCAGGGCCATGCATTCCTCAATCGTCTGATCAGGACGAACGTAGAACACCTGCTGCGTCATAATCTCTTTGACTGGCGTGTTGAGAGAGGATCGCCCCTGTAGAATGACCTTGCGGGCATAGTCCCGTTCCGAGAGGATGCCGGCCAGTTTACCCTGCTCCAACACCAGCACGGCCCCTATGTTCTTCTCGGCCATCACCTGAAGAGCCTCGTACACGGTGGCATCCGCCGCGACGGACCAGATGTCGTATCCCTTCTCTCGCAAAATGTCTCGGACGGTTTTCATGTCACACTCTCCTTTCATAAAGTAAAGTATGGACAGGGGCGATACTCCTGGTATTCCTCTTCGGGGATCAGAGCCAGTCGGCCAGGTGCGCCGTGCTCGGCAAGACCAGGTCTGCCTCGCTCAGGTCTTTCGCGTCGCCAAAGCCACAGAGAACGCCGATGGCAAAGACTCCCGCAGCCTTTGCCGCCTGGATGTCGGCAGCTGTATCCCCCACCAACACACATTGCGCGAGCGGCACACCCAGCGCCTCTGCTGCCTGGCGCAACGGTTGCGGGTGTGGCTTCAGGCGGCGCGACGAATCACCCGATACGATCACCGAGAACGCGCTATTGAAGCCGTTCTGTTCCAGAAAGGCGGTGACCTCCTCCGCTCTGCGCGTGGTCACGATGCTGAGGCGGTAACGTCTGGCTAACGCTTGTGCCAGTTGCGGTGTGCCGGCCACGGGCCGCAAGGCACCGGCAGGGCGTGCCCCTCGCAGCCGGCACAGCCAACCGTAGAACCGCCAGGCTTCATCGTCCAACCCCATTCGGTCAAGGAGAGAGAGAAGGCGACCGGACGGCCCTTCCAACATGCAGATCAACCGTCGGGCGAGGTGTTCGGTATCAAGGCGGGGCAATATCCGGCGCAGGAACTGCAATCGCCGACCCCACTCCTTAGCCAGCATGTCGTCCGTTTCGGCCAATGTCCCATCCAAATCAAAGAGGATCGCGCGCACGGGCCGCCCACCGATCTGTTGTTGCTGGGGTGTGGGGACGAGGACCCCCGGTGGCTTGAAGGGCTCCAAATCCAGAATCTTGGCGTAGGCGTAGCCAAACAGGATGCGGAGAGAGGCGATGACCGGCGCTGCCAGAAAGACGCCCAGAATGCCCGCCAAGTGTGCGCCCGCCAACGCGCCGGAGAGGATGACCACCGGATGCAGATGAACACGCCGCCCGATAACGCGCGGCACGATGAAGTGATTCTCTACCTGTTGAATGGTGACATAACATCCTGCCACCAGGAGCGCAAAGGCCTCGCGCGTCAGGGGAAGCCAGGTGGAGCCCTGTACCAGCGCGATGAGCACCCCCGGTATCATGGCGATGGCCGGTCCAAAGGTGGGGATAACCTCCAGGAGGCCGGAGATGAGGCCTAGAATAGGGGCATTGCGCAGGCCGACGGCGGTCATGACCACCGTCACCAGCACGGCGATCACGACTCCCAGCACGACCTGGCCCCGGAAGAAGGCATCCCAAATGGCGACCAACTCTAGCCACAGGGCGCGCAATTCCGGGCGATAGGCCGGAGGAACACGTTGATAGATGAAACGCCCTATCTGTGGCGTATCCTTGACCATGTAGAACGCGAGAACCAGTACCAGGATGAGGTAGAGGAGTGCTGCAGCGACATTGAACACGATGTTCACCGCGCCTGAAACTAAGGATTGCAGAAGGGCGCGCAGCATGTCAATGACCTGGTTGTACAACTGGCTCACTTCCAGTTGGAGGCCGAAGAGGATCACCGGCTCTTGGGAGCGGCGGCCTAACTCCACGATAACGCCCTGCAGGTCCAGGTTCAGCGCGCCCACTGCCCGTATGAGACGGGGCGTCAGGATGGCAGGCGCGGAGATCAAGAGGGCCAAAATAACGAGGAAATGGACGATGACGATGGGTAGGCGAGGCCAGCCCGTGTTGCGGACGATCCAGCCGACGGATTGATTGATCAGGTAAGCAACGATGACGGCAACGACAACGGGGCTGAGGGCCCGGCCAAACTGGAATATGGCCCAGACCAGGCCCAACAGCACCCCAATCGTTACGATGAGCTTAGTTTGCTGACTCCAACGCGCGCTCATCTTCTCATCCCATACGACCCTTTTCTTCCCCCCGGATTTCCCTCTCTCCCCGGTTCGGGGAGAGAGAATAGCACAAAGGCGGCCCCGGCAGGCCGCCCCCGGCATATGTCGTATTTAAACCCCGTTATGCATGTAGGGGCGCACCTGGCCGGGCCCTCTACGTTGTTGGCGAGGGCTTAATGCACAAAGCCGATGTCCTCCAAGGGCCAATAGGAAAACCAGGCCCGGCCAATGATATTTTGCAGGGGAACCGGCCCAAAGGCTCGCGAGTCGTTGCTGGCGTTACGATTGTCGCCCAAGACAAAAACATGCAACGGCGGCACAATGCGCGCGGCGTAGTTACCCAGCGTCGTTTGCTTGAGGTAAGGCTCTAACAGCGGCTTGCCGTCCACATACACCTGGCCGTCGTGAATTTCCACCTTCTCGCCGGGAAGCGCTATGACGCGCTTGATCAGAAGTTCCGAGCTATGCTCCGGCAGGCGCAAAACCACGATGTCGCCACGGCGGGGCCCGTGGAAACGATAGGATAACTTCTCTACGACCAGCCGCTGCTCCGTATGAAGGTTCGGCTCCATGCTCTGGCCGTACACCCGCGTGGCCTGAGCTAGGAAGAGATGAATGAAAAGAGCGATGAGAATGGCCGGAAGGACCGTCTCCAGAAGCTCTCGCAGCCAGGAGATACCGCGCCGCCCCTTTCCGGATTGAGGCGGCGCGGCGGCCTCTGCTATCGGTCTAGATTCGGTTGTTGGTACAGAAGCGCTACCCTGGTTCAATTCTTCCATGTGCGATGCCGATGACGACCATTCATTGGGCGCATTGCCGCGAGAGATATTCTCTACCCAATCCTACCCTGCATCCGCCTTTACGAACGTCTAAAGCCACCGCCGGCGCGTCCGGAACCGCCGTTGCGCCCGCCGCCGGAACGGCGATCACGATAGGAGTTATCGCGTGAGAAGCGCGACCCGCCGGAGCGTTCGCCGGGCCCGCTGCCACCGCGACGCGGCGCAGAGTCGGGCCGCCGATCACGTTCCTGTGCCTCTTCCAGCGTCAGACCCTCCAGCACGGCGCTGCGAGAGAGGCGAATCTTGCCCTGCTCATCTATGCCGATGACCATGACCTGTACCTCGTCGCCCACCCTCACCACATCCTCCACCGAGGGGGCGCGATAGTCGGCCAGTTGCGAGATGTGAACCAGACCATCCTTGCCGGGCAATATCTCTACGAACGCGCCGAAGTCGGTGGTGCGTACCACTTTCCCGTTGTATATCTTACCTAATTCTATCTCTGAAGTCAACTCCTCAACCATCTCAACGGCCCGCTCTGCGCTGGGTCCATTGGCAGAGGCAATGTAAACCGAACCATCGTCCTCAATGTCTATCTTGACGCCGGTTTCCTCTTGAATCTTGCGCACCATCTTGCCGCCGGGGCCGATGAGGGTGCCGATCTTGTCCGGGTGAATCTTAACAACGGTGATGCGCGGCGCATAAGGCGAAAGGTCGGGACGGGGTGCAGGCAGCACTTCCAGCATCTTATCCAGGATGAAGAGCCGGGCCTCACGTGCCTGCGCCAGAGCCTTCGCCAATATCTCGTCGCTCAGGCCCTGAAGTTTCAGGTCCATTTGTAGGGCGGTGATGCCGTGCCGGGTTCCGGCCACCTTGAAGTCCATGTCGCCCAGGTGGTCTTCCATGCCGATGATGTCGGTCAGGATGGCGTAGCGATCCCCCTCGCTGATGAGGCCCATCGCCACACCGGCGACCGGGGCCTGGATGGGCACCCCCGCGTCCATCAGGGCCAAAGTAGAGGCACAGACGCTTGCCATGGAGGTGGAGCCGTTGGAGGAGAGAACCTCGGAGACAAGGCGAACGGTGTAGGGAAATTCGCTTTCGGGTGGCAAAACGGGCACCAACGCGCGCTCGGCTAGGGCACCGTGGCCGATTTCCCGTCGCTTGGGACCGCGCATGGGCGCGACTTCGCCCGTTGAATAGGGCGGAAAATTGTAGTGATGCATGTAACGCTTGGTCTCTTCCGCATCCAGGCTATCTATCGTCTGTTCATCGCGGGGAGTGCCCAAGGTCGCGATGGTGAGGACCTGGGTCTCGCCGCGGGTGAAGAGGGCAGAGCCGTGCGTACGGGGTAGAAGCCCCACCTCACAGGAGATAGGCCGCACCGTCGTGGTGTCGCGGCCATCGGGCCTGATGCCCTCGTTCAGGATGCGGGCCCGCATCTCTTGCCGCACCAGGTCTTGGAACGCCTCCGATACTTCTGAGACCTCGTACTCTTCGGCAAAGGATTCGCTCACTTCCTGCTGGAACGCATCCAACCCCTCGTTGCGTTCGGCCTTGAAAGAAGCGGTAGCAAGAAACTCGGCCAGGCGAGGGGCAACCTGCACCTTGACCGCCTGCTTGGCCGCGTCGCTAGGGAGGAAGATGGGGAACTCGGACTTCGGTTTCCCTACTTTCTCTCGCATCTCGTTCTGCACCCGGATGACATCCTGCATGGCCTCGTGGCCGCGACGCATCGCTTCCAGCATCACTTCTTCCGGAATCTCGTTGGCCCCGGCTTCTACCATGAGGATGGCATCGGCGGTGCCTGCCAAGCGGAGGTCTAGGGTGCTCTTTTCCATCTCGGTGCCGGTGGGATTGAAGACAAACTTGCCATCAATATAGCCTACGCGCACCGCACCTACAGGCCCGCCCCAAGGTATGTTGGAGATGTGGAGCGCGGCAGAAGCGCCGATGACGGAGAGGATGTCTATGAAGTTCTCTTCGTCAGAGGAAAGAGAGGTGAGGACGATCTGCACCTCATTGCGTAACCCCTTGGCAAACAGGGGACGTAACGGGCGATCTACCAGACGACAGAGGAGGATGGCCTGCTCGCTGGGCCTTCCTTCGCGGCGGAAGAAACTGGCGGGGATTTTTCCCGCGGCGTACATCCGCTCTTCATAATCCACGCTGAGAGGGAAGAAGTCTATACCCTCGCGAGGCGTGCGACTGGCAGTTGCGGTGGCAAGGACGACGGTCCCGCCACTGCGGACGGTGACGGCCCCTCCGGCCTGTTGGGCCAAGGTTCCCGTCTCAATGATGATCTCGTGCTCGCCGATGCGAGCACTGAAAGAATACTTCTGCATGTTAAAGAAATACCTCCAGACCAGATGGCGCGAAGGGGCAGACGCAGGATGTTCGGCTCACTCCTGATGTTCCGTCGCGCGGCCGATACCATCGGGCCCGGAGGTCAGGGACTGGGGACTGATTCCGACGCGAAGGGGATTCTACGTCAGCACCACTCCCCAATTCCTGCGCCTCCGGCCCGACGAAGATGCCAGGCCCCCCAAACGACAAGTAGATGGGCAAGCCGCTGCCACATCTACTTATCGGAGAAAAGCAGGCTACTTCCGCAAGCCCAGCCGCTCAATTAACTCCCGATACCTTTGATTGTCCTTGTGGCTCAGATAGGCGAGGTGTCGCCGCCGCTGGCCTACCAGTTTGAGCAGGCCTCGGCGGGAATGCTCGTCGTGTTTGTGTATCTTCAGGTGCTCGATGAGTTGGTTGATGCGGGCTGTGAGCAGGGCTACCTGCACCTCAGGTGAGCCTGTATCGCTCTCGTGTTGATGATATTGTTGGATGATCGTGCCTTTCTCGGTTTTGGTTAAGGTCACGCCTGCCTCCTTCCTCTTCGCCGGAGCCACGCTGGGCCCGCCCCTGGCGCCTGCTCCCGCTTTTGCAAAGAAGATTATATCATAAATCCTTGCAATCAGCAAATTGACACGGATCAGGGGTGCATTTCAGGAATCGGGCAAGCGTCTGTTTTCACTGAGGCCCCCACCTCGGCCCCCCCGTGGAAGAAACAGGGGAGGACGAAGGACGAGTACCCTCCCCCGCGAAGCGCTATCCCTTACCCCCAAATCGGTTGCTAGGGTAGAGCGGCGCTACAGGCCCCCACTTTTCCCCGCCTCGCCGTCGCTCGGCACCCCCCTTTCTCCCCCGTTTTACGGGGGAGAAAGGGGGTGGGGGGATAGTGGGGGCCGGTAGCCTTGGCAAGATGGTCCAGGTGACATTTCAAGGTTGTTTTCCGGCGGGTGTCCGCACTCACGTCCGAACCTCAGAGATAACCCTTGACAGGGGGTAGGTGGAATGTTAAAATTCCGGCCAGATAGCAAAGGTGCGTGAAAGAAGGGTAACGGCGATGGATAGACGGCGAATCATCTACCTGGATCATGCGGCAACGACGGCAGTGGATGCGCGCGTTCTAGAGGCGATGCTCCCTTTCTGGACGGAACGCTACGGCAACGCTTCCAGCCTGCACCGCCTGGGGCGGGACGCAGCCTACGCGCTGGACGAGGCGCGGCGAAGCATGGCGCAGATACTCGCCTGCCAGCCGGATGAGATCGTCTTCACCGGCTGCGGGTCGGAGAGCGATAACCTGGCCGTGCGCGGCGTAGCGTTGGCACAACGGGCACGCGGGCGTGGCCGACACATCGTTACGTCGGCGGTGGAACACCACGCCGTCGGCCACACGGTTCAGGATTTGGTTGAGCGCTATGGCTTTGAGGCGACTTTCGTGGGGGTGGATCGCGCCGGCTGGGTGAATCCCGATGACGTAGCACGTGCCCTGCGGCCCGACACGGTGTTGGTGAGCGTCATGTACGCCAACAACGAGGTGGGCACGATCCAACCGTTGGCAGAGATCGGACGCATCTGCCGCGAGCGGGAAATTCCTTTCCACAGCGACGCGGTGCAGGCAGGCGGCTGGCTCTCGCTGGACGTGAACGCGCTCCAGGTGGACCTCCTCTCCCTCGGCGCGCACAAGTTCTGTGGGCCCAAAGGCGTCGGCGCGCTCTATGTGCGCCAGGGGACGCCCCTCTGGCCGATGCAGACGGGCGGCGGCCACGAGGGCGGGCGGCGCGCCGGTACGGAGAACGTACCTTATATCGTGGGGATGGCGACCGCGTTGCGTCTGGCCCACGAGGAGCGGGAGGCGAAGAACCGCCGCATCGCCGCGCTGCGGGATAGGCTCATCGCGGGCGTGCTGGCCCGTGTGCCCGACACCTATCTGACCGGCCATCCCACGGAGCGATTGCCCAACAGCGCCAGTTTCGTGATTCGCGGCGTGGAGGTGGAGGGCATCCTCATCGGGCTTGACCTAGAAGGGATTTGCGCCTCCAGCGGGTCGGCCTGCAACAGCGCGTCGGCAAAGCCGTCCCACGTCCTGACGGCGATGGGTCTGACGCCGCCCGACGTCTATGGGCACCTGCGCCTGACGCTGGGCCACGAGAACACCGATGCCGACGTGGATAAGGTGCTGGACGTCCTGCCGGAGATCGTGGCGCGGCTGCGGGCGCACGCGCCGGTAGAAAAAAGGTGAAATTTCTTGGCGTTGCAGGGGTTGGGAGAGGAAGTTGAAGTTGGATGAGGGCGAAGGTATTGGTGAGTGGGGAAGATGGCCGATCGCGTCGTCGTCGCCATGAGCGGCGGGGTGGATAGCAGCGTCGCCGCGGCGCTGCTGGTGGAACAAGGCTACGAGGTTATCGGCGTCATGCTGCGCCTGTGGGCCGAGGTGCGCGCGGGCGAAGGAAGCCTGAATCGCTGCTGCTCGCCCGCCGCGGTGGACGATGCCCGGCGCGTCGCCGCGCACCTCGGCATCCCCTTCTACCTGCGCAACGTGGAGGCAGCCTTCAAAGAGCGTGTCGTGGACCCTTTCATCGCCGTCTATGCTGCCGGGGAGACGCCGAACCCCTGCCTGGCCTGCAACCGCGATATCCGGTTTGACGCGCTCCTGCGCTACGCGCTGGGCCTGGGCGCAAAGTATCTGGCGACCGGGCACTATGCCCGCGTCCGTCGTGGGCCCGACGGACGCTACCAACTCCTCAAAGGCGTGGATGGCCGTAAGGATCAGTCCTATCCCCTGCACGTACTGGGCCAGGCGCAACTGGCCCGCGCCCTCTTTCCGTTGGGCGAATATACCAAGCCCCAGGTGCGGGAGATGGCCCGCGCCCGCGGCCTTCCCGTCGCAGAAAAGGCCGAGAGCCAGGAACTTTGCTTTGTGGCCGATGACGATTACCGTCGCTTCTTGCGCGATTGGGCCCCACAGGCGGCGCGGCCCGGCCCCATCCTGGATCGCGCGGGGCGCGTGCTGGGCGAGCATCGGGGCCTTCCCTTTTACACCGTCGGCCAGCGGAAGGGGATCGGCCTCTCGTCGCCGGTCCCGCTCTACGTCCTCAAGTTGGATGCCGGCCGCAACGCATTGATCGTTGGCACGGCAGAGGAACTGGGTCAGAAAGAATTGACCGCGCGCCAGGTGAACTGGATCGCCGGGGAGCCGCCGTCCGGCCCTATCGCCGTGGCCGCGCGCATCCGCTACAAAGCGCAGGATGTTCCGGCCACCGTGACCCCGCTCTCCGATGACCGCGTTGCCGTTTCCTTCGTGACCGCGCTGCGCGACATCACCCCCGGCCAGGCCGTCGTCTTCTACGATGGCGAAGTTTGCCTGGGCGGCGGCATCATTGAGCCGTCGTAAAGACGCAAGATAAATGCGCTTCTTTGTTCCGCCCGCTCTCTTCTTCTCGGTTCTGGTCGCGCTCCTGTACGCCTGCCTTTTCCATTTGCTCCAGGGACGCACGCTGCGCGAACTGTTGCAGTCTTTCCTGGTGAGCGTTCTTGGCTTCGGCCTGGGCCAGGTAGTGGGGATGGTGGCCGGTCTCTCCTTTCCTACGCTGGGGCAGGTTCACCTCGTGGAGGGAACAGCGGTTTGCTGGCTGACGCTCTATATTGCGAGGCGACTTAATCTATGATAGAATCATAATGTAAAGGCTCACGGAGAGAAGCATGACAGCGACCATTCGCGATATCGCAATCATTGTCCTGGCTCTGGAGTCCATCATCATCGGCGCGTTCCTCGTCATTCTGACCATCCAGGTGTGGCAGTTGGTGCGCCTCCTGCGCGACGAGATCAAGCCGATCCTGGAATCCACCCAGGAGACGGTGGGGACGGTGCGCGGCACGGCAACGTTTCTGGGCAATCATCTGGTGAATCCTGTGGTGCGCGTGGCCGGCTATGCGTCTGGTGTGCGCGAGGCGATCCGCACGCTGGCCGGATTCCGCCGGTCGCGGGCCGAGCCTTCCGGCGGCCCGCCGTCACCAAACGGTCGGGGTGCAAGCGAGCCTTGAGCCATACATACGTGCGAAGGAGGGATGGAGCTATGAGCGAACGCAACGGTGCAGGCGCATTCTTGTTCGGTTTCTTCTTGGGCGCAGCAGCGGGGGCGGTGGCCGCCCTTTTGTTCGCGCCCCAGTCGGGCGAGGAAACCATCAGCCAAATCCGCGAAAAAGGGATTGAACTCAAAGAGCGGGCAGAAGAATTCTCCGGCGAAGCGCGAGAACGCGCCCTGGAACTGGCAGCTGAAGCGCGAAAACGGGCCGAGAAAATAGAGGCCGAGGCCAAAGAGAAAGCCGCGGAGCTGCGGAAGCGGGCCGAAGAGCTGGAGGCCCAAGCTAGGCAACGAGCCCTGGAACTAGAAGCGGAAGCCAAAAAGAAGGCCGAAGAACTGACCGAGCGTGGCCGCATTGTGTTGGACGAGCAGAAGGGCCGCGTGCAGGCCACCGTG
>FWPU01005505.1_pt1 | contig 24355 bp, 24 predicted proteins | sample 2228361 | NCBI WGS metagenome assembly FWPU01 (sample SAMEA103939777, study PRJEB20133) | metagenome | reverse complement strand
ACCCGCAACCCTGCGTCACCCCAAAGCGCAGCCCCATCCGCCGTGTCATTCCGAAGGAGCGCAGCGACTGAGGAATCCTAAGATGCCTCACTTCGTTCGGCATGACATGGAATAGCGCTCGACATGACATAGAATGGCGATTGACATGACGCGGAATAGCGCTCAATATGACAGGGGATGGCGTTCGAAATGACGCGGGATGGCGTTCCATAGTTCAGGAATGTGGACTTTTTCCATAGGCGTATCTTTTTTCGCCTTCTTGCGTCATAATCATTAAAGATGATTCTGCAGTCGACCCAGCAGCTCTATGATCGGCTTTATGCCTTGCAAGAGGAAGCTCTGGCAGAGGTGTATGATACTTACAGCCCTGCCCTTTACGCTTTTGCCTTGCGTTTGTTGGGAGATGAAGACCTAGCCGAGGAATGCGTTGCGGAGACTTTCTTCCGCTTTCTGAAAGCATTACAAAACGGTGTCCAACCGATTCGTGAGCTTAAACCCTATCTCTACCGAGTTGCCCACAACTGGATACACGACTACTATCGTCAAAAGGGTCGGCAACCGTTGGAGATGCTCGAAGAGAACCTAGCCGACCCTCAGTGGGCGCTAGACGAACAAAGCGAACAACACCTCTTACAAGAACAGGCTCGCGCAGCGCTGGCTCATCTAACCGCAGAACAACGGCTCGTGATCATCTTACACTTCATTGAGGGGTGGGATTTGGCAAGCATTGCCGCCGCCCTCCAAAAACCTCTTACGGCGGTCAAATCGCTCCAACATCGCGGCTTGCAGTCCTTGAGGCGCATTTTGTTAAAGGAGAACCCTTCTTATGAACCATAAACTCGAAGAAAAAGAACTCTATCCGTGGCTGGAAGCCTTACGACGGCAAGAAGTCACTCGCTCGCCTGAACGGGCGCGGGTGGGTAAACAACGTTTCTTAATTGCTGCCAAATCTCTCTCTACACCCGTATCCACTCGCTCCAAAAACCGTCTTAAAGGTTGGAATGTACTTGCCATCCCACTTTGGAGTCGAAAGGAGTTTCAACCGATGATGAGTGTATTGGCGACAGTCTTTGTGATAGCCTCCCTCTTGCTAGGGGGTGGCGGGGTAACGGTGGCTGCAGCGCAATCCAGTTTGCCCGACCAGCCATTATATGGCGTCAAGCTAGCCAGTGAAAACGCCCGTTTAGCGATGGCTCAAAGCGATCCCTTGCAACAGGCAGAACTGACTTTGCAATTTGCCCTGAGACGTCTCAACGAAATTACCGCCATGCTTCAGCAGGGAAAAACGCCTGCCGAACCTTTGCTGCAACGCGCCCAGCAACAACTGGATCAAGCCTTACAGAACGCTGCCAAGTTACCTGACACGCAAGCCAAGCGACAACTCGAACAAATCCAAAGCCGCTTGCAAGAGATGCTGCAAACCAAGCTTCAGCTTCCCGAACAGGCAAGTCCCATTGCCCAACAGATCCTGATCCGAATACGAGAGATGGTGCAGGCACGTCTGCAACTTGTGAGTGAGTGCGTTGGAGATCCTCTACAATTGCGGTTGCGCTTACAAACCCAGACCCAAGAACGCCAAAACGCCCCCACTCAGGAGACGCCCTCGGCACCGGCGGGCGGCAATCCTGCCCCCGGCACCGGCGAGGGCAATCCTGCTCCTGGCAGTGGTGGCAATCCCGCCCCCGGCAGCGGCGATGGCAATCCTGCTCCTGGCAGCGGTGGCAATCCTGCCCCCGGCAGCGGCGAGGGCAATCCTGCTCCTGGCAGTGGTGGCAATCCCGCTCCCAGCAGCGGTGAAGGCAACCCTGCTCCCGGCAGCGGCGGCAATCCAGCTCCTGGCAACGATAGCGGTGGCAGCCCCAATCCCAGCAGCGGTGAAGGCAATAACCCCGATCCTGGCAGTGGTGGTAGCAGCCCTGACCCTGGCAGTGGTGGAAGCAGTCCCAACCCAGGCAGTGGCGGAAGCGGTGGCTCTGGCGGTAATAAACCCTAAATGCATCATCGAATCTCCGCTGTGTAGGAAGCTCCTCCCCAATCCTTCCCGTTAGGAAAGAACCCTGCTCGATAAGATGAACGCAAGTTCCCATCGAGCAGGGTCTATTTTCACGGCGAACTTCCCATTTTTCTTGGCGTCTCTATTCCCAAGCCAGCCATCTACTAAGCACCCTCTCTCGGAATACTACTACAGCGTGCTTTCACAAGAAATTCACCTCGCCAAGTCGACAATGGGTGGTAAACTAAGTCTATTCATAAGGAGAAAGAAGATGAATCCTGACACTCGACAATCGCCTACATCCGCAAAGACCTTTGCCTGTGAAACCTGTGCAATGCGCAAGAGGGCAGAAGCCAATCCGCGCAGCTTGTGGTCGCGCTTATGGCGTTGGCATACAACCTGGTGTCCAGGCTGGAAAGCCTATCAAGCCCATTTAGCAGAAGCGCAGAAATAGGCTACTCCCTCGTTAGTCAGTCTACGATACCCTTTTCCGCTTCTTTCAAAGCTCATCGAAGCCATCCTTTGTGCCATAACGATAAGGGGGATTGCTCAGTTGGTGAGAAGTGACACCATTTCGGTTGATTCCCTAACGGTAAATTTGTGATAATTATCACTATATCCTAGAGCTTTGTTTTGCTATGCTTGCAATGGTAGTGACGAGAGGGTATCTTTGGGTACCCTCATCCTTCGTTTCGTCCCTTAGATTTTTGTGGAGGTTGATTCCGCATGTCGCAATTCCGCATCCAATCCCATCCTATCCTTCCCATCCCTGAACGAGAACCCATTTCGTTTACCTGGCAGGGGAAGACTTACCAAGGGTATGCCAACGAGACCATTGCTGCGGCATTATTCGCCAATGGCATTCGCATTTTCGGTTATCATCCCAAAGATGGCTCGCCGCAGGGAATCTTCTGCGCCAACGGTCAGTGCGCTCAATGCACGGTCATTGCCGATGGTTTGGCGGTTAAGGCTTGTATGACTCTCCTGCGACCAGGCATGAAGGTGGAACCTTTAAGCGGTCTGCCCACTTTGCCCGATGTGCCCCCCGTGCAAGCGTTTCACCCAACTCGCATAGTATCCACCGAAGTCCTCATTATCGGCGGCGGTCCGGCAGGTCTATCTGCAGCCATTGAATTAGGGCAACGCGGCATCCGCACCCTGATGGTGGATGATAAACACCGCCTCGGGGGTAAGCTGGTGCTGCAAACCCATCGCTTTTTTGGCTCGATCAATGCTTGTTATGCTGGCACGCGCGGCATTGACATCGCCACGCGGCTGGAGAACGAAGTATCGCAGTATGCAAGCGTCACCACTTGGCTCAACACAACCGCCGTGGCTGTCTTCAGCGACAAACGAGTGGGGGTGGTGCGTTCCTTGATTGATGAACAGGGCAACAGCGAATACGTGCTGATCGAACCCCAAGTGCTCTTAGTTGCCACCGGCGCACGCGAGAAATCGCTCACCTTCAAAGGCAACACCCTGCCAGGCGTTTATGGAGCAGGGGCTTTCCAAACATTGGTCAACCGTGATCTAGTTCGGGCTTCCGAGCGCCTATTCATTGTGGGGGGTGGTAACGTTGGCTTGATTGCCGGCTATCACGCCCTTCAAGCGGGCATACAGGTTGTCGGCTTAGTAGAAGCGTTGCCCGAATGCGGCGGCTATAAAGTCCATAAAGACAAATTGGTGCGCATGGGCGTGCCAGTTTACACCTCCCACACGGTGGTTAGTGCCAACGGCAAAGAGTCGGTTGAATCGGTGACCATCGCCCGCGTTGACGAAAATTGGCAACCCATTGAGGGCACAGAACGCACTTTTGAGTGCGACACCTTGCTAATTGCAGTTGGTCTGGATCCAGTGGACGAATTTTTCCGCAAAGCCAAAGAGTTTGGCATGGCGGCCTTTGCAGCCGGAGACGCCGATGAGGTGGCTGAGGCTTCGGCTGCCATGTTCTCGGGCAAAATTCGCGGTTTGGAAATCGCCCGCTATTTGGGCAAAAACGGCTTTGAAATCCCGCAAGATTGGTTCCGCACCGCCGAGATTCTCAAATCGAAGCCGGGCAAAGTAACGCAAGAGACCGTACCAGAAGAAGAAGCGGTTTTTCCCGTTCTACATTGCTCGCAAGAGATCCCCTGCAATCCGTGCACCTCGGTCTGTTCGCAAGGTGCAATCTACATCGACCCCGAAGACATCCGCAAAGTGCCCGATTACATTGCCAAAAAGCTGGGGGTGACCTGTATTGCCTGCGAGAAGTGCGTTACGATTTGCCCAGGGCTGGCAATTACCCTGGTCGATCTCCGTAAAGAACCAGATGTTGCTCACGTGACCATCCCTTACGAATTCGAAAAAGGCAGTATTGAAGCCGGCGATTGGGTGACCGTAACCGATACAGCCGGCAATCTACTTGGAGAAGTAGAAGTGATTCGAACGCGGATTGCCAAAGCCACCGATCGCACCATGCTGGTCAAAGTGCGCGCCCCACGCGAGATCGCCACGCGCATCGCCGGCATCCGCGTCCAAGAAAACTGGGTCAGTCAGCCCACCGATCAATGGGTCGAACGATTGGAGGATGACACCATTGTTTGTCGCTGTGAACGCGTGAGGCTGGACGAAATCAAAGCGGTCATTCGCTCTGGAGTGCGCGACATGAACGAGATCAAAGCCATTACTCGAGCGGGCATGGGCGCCTGTGGCGGAAAGACTTGTAGCAGCATTATCCGGCGTGCTTTTCGAGAGCTAGGGGTACAACCGGCAGAGATCACCGAAAATACGCTACGCCCGCTGTTTATCGAGGTGCCCCTGGGGGTTTTTGCCGGGGTCAAGGAAGCGTAGCCAAATTGCACAGAGATGGAGAGCAAGATGAGCATTTCTACGTATGACGTCATTATCATTGGTGCAGGCAGTGTGGGTACCCCGTTAGCTTGGCAACTTGCCGAGGCGGGGTTGAAGACTTTGGTCATCGCTCGAACAAGGCTGCCATCGGCGGAATCCGTGCCACCCACTCCGACATCGCCAAGATTCGCATTTGTTTGAAGAGCATCGACATCTTTTCCACCTGGAAAGAAACCTATGGCGATGATCTTGGTTGGGTGCAGGGTGGCTATTCCTTTGTCGCCTATCGGGAGCAAGAGGAAAGGATCCTCAAAGACTTATTGGTTATTCAAAAGCAACTCGGTTTGAACATCGATTGGTATGATCGAGATGATTATCTCAAAATCATCCCATCGCTGAACCCGCAAGGCTTGATCGGGGGCACTTTTTCACCAGGTGATGGCAGTGCTTCTCCCATGCTCTCGGCATTAGCTTTCGAGCGGCGCGCCAAACAACTCGGCGCAGAATTCCACTACCGAGAGACGGTGACCGATATCCGTGTGGAAAAAGGGAGCGTGCAAGGGGTGGTCACCGATCGAGGTGAATATGCTGCCCCTGTGGTGGTCAACGCCGCCGGCGGATGGGCAAAAGAAGTGGCAGCCATGGTCGGCGTGGACGTTCCCGTACAACCCGATTCGCACGAGGGTGGCATCACCGAACCGGTAGCCCAATTCCTGCGACCAATGGTTGTGGATATCCGCCCGCTCGAACCCACCCCTGAAATGGCTGGCTCGGCAAACTACTATTTTTATCAACACCACACCGGTCAGATCATCTTTTGTATCACCCCCAACCCTCCCATTCTCGGCACCGATACGCGTGAGACGTCTATTTTCCTGCCGCAGGTGTCTCGGCGCATGATTGACCTGATGCCGCGCTTGCGCAACCTTCGCGTGCGCCGCACTTGGCGCGGACTTTACCCGATGACGCCGGATGGCTCGCCCATCGTCGGTGAAGTCGAAGGGCTGACAGGCTATCTCAACGCCGTGGGGATGTGTGGACAGGGATTTATGCTGGGACCAGGCTTGGCTATCTATCTGCGCAAGCTGATTACGCACGATCTCGATGAGGAAACCCAAGAAATCTTGGCAAAGCTGAGCCTCTACCGCCAATTTGCTAAAGCGGAGAAACTCAAATAGCTATCCTAGTCTTCGGCGGCGCCGGGAGAACGGCGGGATAATTCTAATCCTTGGGTGAGCAATCCGATCTGCGCTGTGGCAAGCCAGATCCAAAACAGGGATAGGAAAAGGGTGCTCCAGCGCATCAAGCTGGGTACACCGAGCCGCAGGCGTTCAAGCTGGTTGCGCAAGGTCAGCGCGGTCTGATGGTATTGCGTGATGACATCTTGTGCTTGGCGCAGGTTGCTTTTCACCTGCACTACTTCGCGGCGTACGTTTTGAATATCTGCCTGCGCAGTTGCCAAATTGGCGCTGGATTTGACCAAGTTATCCTGCATGGCGAGGAAGGATTGAGGTAAACCGTCTAGGCTGTGCGAGACCTCGCTGAGGGCGACATGAAGGGGAACCTCAGGCGCATAGGGATCGCCGGGAAAGAAGGGGATTGTCGTCAGGGTGCGCAAGATGCCATCGATCACCCGCGCACTTTGTTGGGCGGAATCTAGGGAAGTTTGAGTGGAGCGGATTGTGTCGGGCAAGTCTTCGCCTACCACGATCCCAATGGTATCTAACAAGGGTAGGGTATCGGTGATGGATTGCGAGAAAGTTTGCACGGTTTCATCCAGCGTTTGGATGGTCAGGCGGGTGGCATCTAGGGTTTGCGAAGCCACTTCTAAACCCTGTGCCGTGGTATCCATGACCGACTCGGCGAGCAGTATTTGTCTCTGCAAGGCATCTGTCAGCCGAGGAGCATAGAGCCAGGTTGCGACCAAGCCGATGAGCGATAAAGCCAACCCCAATGCGGCTGAAAAAATCAATATCTTGCCGATGATTGACGGAAAAACGCGTTTCATTAGCCATCCTCCACCTTAGTAAAATCAGGGTGAGTTGGAAGAATTTTATCACGCGGGATTGTCTCCAAGCAGGAACGCTGTCCTTCCCCCTAACTGCCTTCTTTCTGATCGGAACTCGATTCTTCCAAATAACCGATTAACAGCACCAGAAAGCCGCCGAAGTTGGCCAGATCGGCGATATTGAAAGCATTGGGCAGGATGACGACGAAAATATCCGTCACATAGCCTTGCCACAAGCGGTCAATGAGATTGCCGCTAAATCCGCCCAATAATAAGCCAAACGCCCAGCGCATGTAGGGCTCCGAAGCAGCAATACGCGGATAAAAGAACAGAATTAAGCCGATGACCACAAAGGCAAAAATCGTGATGAACCCGCCTCCCTCTTCACCCAACAAACCAAAGGCGGCGGCAGGGTTATCGATATGGACAATGCGCAAAGCGCGTCCGAAGGCCGGGATGAGGAGGCGCGACTCCCCTAAAGGGATGGTCGTCCGCACCCACGCCTTGCTGAGCTGGTCGAGAAACAGGATGCTGAGAGGCAAAACCAGCAGCGATTTGCTGTAGCGGAAGATCAATCGCAAATTAGAAGCAGACCACATCGCTAACAATGCTGATGATTATTGAGGATTCGATTGGAGCAGTTTGATCCACTCCTGAGCTTGCTCATCCAAATCTTCGCTGTCGCTGAGTTCGATCACTTTTTGGAAATCGGCGATGGCATTGCTGATCAAGCGTTTTTGAGCGTAGACCATGCCTCGCAAGAAATAGAACTGGGGGTCATCAGGTGCTAATTCCTTTATTGATGTTGAAAAGAGCGGTATCGAGATCTCCCAATTCGGCATAGGCAGCAGCCAAACGGTAATACCCCCACGGATCCTCAGGAGCCAACTCGATGTACTTGCGAAAATCCTCAACTGCTTTGTCGAATTGCTCCATCAATCCATACGCTGTCCCCCGATTATAATAGGCATCCACGAGATCACTCCTTAACTCGAGTGCTTTATTGTAATCAGAAATAGCCTTTTCATACTCTCCCATATTTGCCAAAATATTTGCCCGATTCACATAGGCACTGGCGTAATTCGGATCCAATAGGATGGCTTGTTCGAAATCGGCTAGGGCTTCATCATACTTTTCGTAGTTCGCAAAAAATTTTCCGCGGGTATTTACGATGATCGCATCGGTAGGGCGCAATTCGACGGCTTTATTGAAATCTGCCAAGGCGGCTTCATAGTTCCCCTGAATATCCTTGGCAATCGCCCGTTGGACGTAGGCGGACGCATTCTGCGGATCTGAAGCGATCACTTGATCGAAGATTTCAATTGCTTTCTCTATTTCCCCAGATTCTATGAGCGATTTCCCTTCCTCAATCTGCTGTTGGGAATTCGGCACATTGACGGGAATTTCGGCAGTAGGGGAAACTTCCACGGCGGGGGCAAGGGTAGCCGTGGGGGCTTCAGAGAGATTTGTGGATGTAGCCGTCGAACTACACGAAACCAGCCCTAGCGCCACGACAATCAAACCAACCACTGCCAAACAATGTGGAAGGTGAATTTTGACGATTTTATTCATTATGCAATCCTCCAGTCATCATTGAACAGCATGGCCTATCGGTCTTTGGTAGTCTGCAGTTTTGATCTCACCGATTGACCCATCTCACCGATCAATAGCCGGACAAAGAATCTGCAAACCACATCAGCAGTTACGATAGCTTTTTCGAGGAAATTACATTGTTTTCGATAGACACAGGGGGAAATTATATCAAAAAAAACCCCACCTACGCAGGTGGGGTTTTTTTGATCGAAAGTTAACTCTTAGGGCAGATCGTACAGGAAGCGGAAAGCTTGCGCTGTTTTGGCTTTATCCTTGTAGTTGTAGCCGCCCCACCAGCTCCAGTCGGGAGGAGTGAATTCGTTGCCCGCTGGATCCACAAAGAAGTTAATCTTTTCCATCGTGGGCTCGCCCCAGAACTTGGCAGTCCATTGCTTCATTGCTGTGCAATCGACAAACACGAGGCGGACATTGGAAGCCATGCGCAGGCGCCCCCATTCGGTGGTGGTGTCGCAAGCGGTGACCTGAGCTGAGTAAACTCGGCGCACGATGTCAAAGCGCGACAGGTAGTAGGTATCGCTATTGCCTGCAGGGGTGGCGGTCAAGAAGTACTTCTGCTCGCCGCGATAATTCAGAGTGATATAGACATTGCCGCCGGTGTAGTTCCAGACAGAGAGAACCGCCGGCCAGGGGCTGACTGCCGAGAGCAGCAGCGCTGCTAGCAGTACACCGAAGATAATCAAACGCTTGTTCACAATTAACCTCCTTGAGAATTTTTAAGGTTTTTGAGATGTTTTGCCTTTCGGCTTCTCCACAATTAATCTTCGCTAGGCAGCACCTCCTTTCAGAGAGAATCCCCTAATGAAAGATTAATGTTGGATTAGTGGCATTATAACTTAATCTCAGATGAGAGTCAAGGGTTTTATGCTCATCAAAGATTAATATTTTTTCCCTACGTTCCTTCTTCCCACGAGCTTAGATACTTGCGCTGTTCTTCCGTCAAGGTATCGATACGCACACCCATTGCCTCCAGCTTGAGCTGGGCGATCTGGCGGTCGATCGCTTCAGGCACCGCATAGACTTTGCGCTCCAGCTCCTTGCCGTGTCGGGCAATGTACTCGAGGCTCAAAGCTTGGTTGGCAAAAGACATGTCCATCACGCTGGCGGGGTGACCTTCGGCAGCGGCTAAATTGATCAAGCGGCCCTCTCCCAACAGATGAATGCACCGCCCATCTTTCAGGACGTATTGCTCGACAAAGGGCCGCACAAGGCGTTTTTCGACCGCCATCTCCTCCAAAGCAGGGATGTTGATCTCGACGTTGAAATGTCCTGAGTTTGCCACAATGGCCCCGTCTTTCATGGCCTCGAAATGACGACGATCGATGACATTGATATCGCCGGTGACGGTGACGAAGATGTCGCCGATGGGAGCGGCTTCATCCATCGGCATCACCCGGTAACCATCCATCACCGCTTCAAGGGCAGGCAGGGGATCGACTTCGGTGACGATCACGTTGGCGCCCATGCCGCGCGCCCGCATTGCCAGCCCACGACCGCACCAGCCATAGCCGGCGATGACAAACGTTTTGCCCGCCAAGAGGATATTGGTGGCGCGCACGATGCCATCGATGGTCGATTGACCGGTGCCGTAGCGGTTATCGAAGAAATGCTTGGTCATGGCGTCGTTGACGGCAATGACCGGGAAGCCCAGTGCGCCATCGGCCGCCATGGCGCGCAACCGAATGACGCCGGTGGTCGTCTCCTCCGTCCCACCAAGCATATTCTCCAACAGTTCGCGGCGCGATTTATGCAGGGTGCTGACCAAATCGGCACCGTCATCCATGGTGATGTGCGGGCGATGGTCTAAGGCAGCGTCGATATGGCGGTAATAGGTCACATGGTCTTCGCCCTTGATGGCAAACACGGGAATCTCGAAATGACTCACCAAGGCTGCCGCTACATCGTCTTGGGTGGAAAGCGGGTTAGAGGCGGTCAGGACGACCTCAGCGCCGCCGGCGTGTAGAGTATCCATGAGGTTCGCCGTCTCGGTGGTCACATGCAGGCAAGCCGAGATGCGCAGCCCTTGCAAGGGTCTTTCTTTGGCAAAGCGTTGGCGAATCAAACCCAGCACGGGCATTTCGCGCTTTGCCCATTCGATCCTTCGCCGACCTCCTTCAGCGAGGTTAATGTCTCGGATGTCGTATTTTTCCATGAGAGCTCCTTCTAAGTTATGGGTTAGGGGTTGTGAGTTTTGGGTATAGGGTTAGGCGTTACGGGTTTTGGGCTAAGGGAAAGGATTCCCCTTCGGATTAGACTCCTTTAAAAAGAGATCCAACTTGCCTTGGTCATCAAACACCTGACGGAAGCGTTGCACGAACTCGGCGGGCGTATAACGGTGGCTTTGGGTGCCGTGTTGCTCCAAGCAGTAAGTGGCTGCTAAGGCGCCCACTTTTCCGCAAGTCTCCCAATCTAAACCGCGCGCATAGGCAGCAAGAAATCCCCCGCGAAAGGCATCGCCAACCCCGGTAGGGTCGGCAACCTTTTCAGGAGGAATGGCAGGGATATGGACTTGTTGACCTTCGGCGTAGAGGTCGGCACCTTGCTCGCCGCGCGTGACCACCATAAAGCGCACGCGTCGGGTGATGTCTGTCGGGCTGTAAGCGGTCATCTTTTGAATTAAAGCGAATTCATAATCGTTGACAAACAGCGCCAAAGCGTGATCGATCCCGTGGCGGATTTCTTCGCCCGTCAGGCGCACGATCTGTTGGCTGGGATCGTACAAGTACGGGATGTTCAAGGCAATACATTCATCCACATACTGTTTCATCGCCGACGGGTCGTTTGGTGAGATGACCACCAGATCGGGCTTATCCCCATCCAACTCGGACAGGCGCAATCGCGAGGCAAAAGCCATTGCTCCGGTGTAGAAGCTGGCAATTTGAGCGTTGGATCGGTCTGTATTGGCAAAGAAAGACGCGGTAAACGTGCCGGGGATCACTTTTGCGCCGCGGGTGTCGATGCCGTTCTCTTCTAACCAGCGCCGATAGTCCTCAAAATCCTCCCCTACCGCCGCCAACAAACGCGGTCGCTCACCAAATAATGCCAAAGTATAGGCAATGTTTGGTGCAATTCCACCGCGCCGTTTCTCCATCGTCTCGACCAGAAAGGAAAGGCTGATGTTTTCTATATGTTCGGGCAGGATATGCTCTTTGAAGTAGCCAGGAAAGCTCATCAAGTAATCATAAGCCACCGAACCGGTAATGACAATGTTCACGGTTTGCCCTCCCTAAGTGCGAAGTCATCACGGGATAGCGGACGGAGTTTTGCCAGATTGACTTCAAATGGCGGATAGACCACTCCGTACTCGGTCACAATGGCGCTCAACAGGCGTGCAGGGGTGATATCGAAAGCCGCATTGCGGGCTTTTGCCCCATCGGGGACGACTTTTTGCCCTTGGAATTGGATATCCAAGACTTCCTCTGGCGGGCGCTCTTCGATGGGAATTAAACCGCCGTGTGCCAGGGTAAAGTCGATCGTCGAAGTCGGTACAACCGTGTAAACCGGCACATCGTTGTCGCGCGCTGCCAGCGCCAACATATAGCTGCCGATCTTATTGGCAACATCACCATTGGCAGCCATGCGATCCCCTCCGAAGAAAACCTTTTGGACTTCTCCCTTTTGAAGGAAATAACCCGCTGCGTTATCCGAGATGATCTCATACGGAATCCCATACTGCCCTAGTTCCCAAGCGGTTAGACGGGCGCCCTGCAATCGTGGACGGGTCTCATCCACCAAAACATGGATGCGCTTACCGCTTTGGTGAGCGTAGCGGATCACTCCTAAGGCTGTCCCCCAATCCACCGTTGCCAATGCGCCCGTATTGCAATGGTGGATGATCGTATCGCCATCTTCAATCAAGTCTGCCCCATATTTTGCCATGCGCAAATTGATCTCGATATCTTCTTCAGCCAGGCGATGGGCTTCCTGCAGGAGGGCGTTGCTGAGTTCGGATGGAGACGCGAAGTCTTGCGTAGCCACCTTCATCAAGCGATCGATGCCCCAGCGCAAATTGACGGCTGTGGGGCGCGCGGCGAGTAGGATTTGAGCCGCCTGTTGCAATTCCTCCCGCAAACCTGCTAGCGTAACGGCTGCTGACCCTTGGGCTGCCAGAGCTAACCCATAGGCAGCGGTGACGCCAATTGCCGGCGCACCGCGCACGACCATCACCTGAATTGCCCAAGCGACCTCTTCCACCTTCTGCAAGGAAAGATAACGCAGTTCGGCGGGGAGCAGACGCTGGTCAATCAAGCGAAGTCGATGGTTTGCTTCATCCCATTCGACCGTTCTCATACCTTTAATTCCAATCGGTCATTATACAATGAATCACCTTTCCTGCAACCTGTTCATCCGCCAGAAAGCAAGGGCGAAAAATAACCCGGCGTAGCCGATGAGCGCCGCCGCAGGCAGCAGGACAGAATCGAACCCCAAGCCGCGCAGGGTAATGTTTTTGAATCCATCCATCGCCCATGCCACCGGCGAAAGGTGACCGATGCGTTGAAACGTCTCACCGGTGACTTCCAAGGGCACCCAGGCGCCCCCCAAGCCTGCCAAGACGAACATCGGCACGATCGAAAAGACCACCGCTTGGTCCTCATTCCGTGCCAACAATCCGATGAGCAAACCCAAAGCAGCGATGCACAAGGCAGCGCACAAAGCCATGACCAATGTAGCGATTGGCAAGCGCAGATAATCCACCTTGAGGACAAATTGAGCAAAAACGATCAGCAAGAGGAATTGGGCGAAAACCAGCGTGAAAATTGCCAGATAATGCCCGATCAGGATATGGAAACGGCTGACGGCGGAGGTCAACATGCGTTGTAAACAGCGCGACTTGCGTTCGCCGACCAAAATGTGGGCACAGGTCATTAAGCCGGCAATGGCAAATTGTAACATCATGCCCGGTGAGGTGTGTGCTAGGGCGTCGTTAGTGCTTTTGGAACCCTGAAGAGCTACGCTTTTGGTTTCGAGGATCGTAATGGGTGGGGTTTCCCATGCCTGTAAAGAGCGGTCGAAAGCATAGCGGTAGGGGATGCGACCGTTGGTGAGCCTTTCCGAGATCGCCGCCGTGCGCGCTGCGCTGTCCAAACGGCTCAAAGCGGATAAGAGGGCGGATTCAATCGTCGTCCAGGCGGTTGACTCGGTTTTGGTGATGACGATCAGCCGCAGGCTGCGATCTCTCAGAAACACCTTGCCGTAGCGGGGCGGGATCACGATCGCGGCGGCAAGTTTGTCATCGGCTACTTTCTGTTCCAGCAATCGGCGCGAGGAGGTCTCTGGCACAAGGCGGATCACTTCGGATTGCTTTAGAAGGCTTTGAAGCTGCTCACCAACCCAGCTTCGGTCTTCATCGAGAATCCCGACCGGCAGACGGGAATCCGACCCTGTGCCGAAACCCCCAAAAGCGAAGCCAAACAAAAAGGTGAACAAGATGGGCATCAATAAGAGAAAAAGAAAGGTCTTATAATCCCTGAGAAGCTGTAGGAGGTCTTTGTGAGCGATATCAAGAATGTGTGTCATGGGTTTCTACCTGCTCATCAGGGGATGCCAAAATAGATTGACAGAACCCTGTTTGCCCTGTCCGTTCTAGAGTCCTTTTGCCTTGCGATGAGGATCTGTGCAACCTGCTAATATCCCGATTAAGCATAGCGTCTCTTGAAGCGAGAAACACCGACCAGCAAAAAGGCAACACTCCAAGCCAATAGAGCAAGCGTGGAAGCCAGAAGCTGGCTCATCGGTTGATGATGAACGGACTGTAACAATGCCCGCACCGCCCAACCCTGCGGCACAAGCAGCGCTACCGTCTCTCCCATGCGCGCGGCGATCGGTGAATTTGGAGCAAAAATGCTGATCATCCCGATCATCCCCGTAACGGTGAGCACTCCACCGAAAATTAGGCCGCCCTGCTTGGTGGTCTTTAAGAAAGAATTGACGAAAATACCGAAAGAAGAGGCACTCAAGATCAGTCCTGCCGCTGCTAAGGAAACTTTTTCAAAATCGCCCCAGCGAATGCCGAAAATCAGGCTTGAGGCAACGAGAAGGGAGAGGACCTGAATGGAAACGGTCAGAAAGACGGACAGAAACTTACCGCCCAGGATCACAGCGGGGGAAGTCGGCGTGGTGAAGAGACGAGGCAAGGTTCGCTCTTCTTCCTCTTTTAGGAGGCTTTGGGCTGTTGCAGAGCCGGTGTAGAATGCGTAAAAGATCATCATTCCCCCCATAATAGGGGTCAAAATGCCGACCATCGGGCTGCTTTGAGTTGTTTCGGCTGCGGCTTGCACAGGAGTGGGTGAAATCACCTCGAATAATTCCTCTTTCGGGTTTTTGCTCAGCACGAGAGAGGTCTGCAGATAATCTTGTACCACCAAACCGGCCAACGCTTGTTCATCAGGTCGGGCTTCATCTAAAAATATATCCACAGCGATCTTAATCCCTGCCATACCGTCGGTAAAACGATAGAGCAAGGCGCGGATAATCGCCGGTGAAAGGGTTAGGGTGGGGTCTTGGTAGAATTCCAGGGTAGTCTGACCATCCTGATCGGCGAATTGTTTGGAGAAATCGGAGGGGATGATGATCGCTACTTGCGCTTGCTGATGATCGACTGCCGCACGAGCGGCTTGGGCATCGGGGGCGTAGGAAAGACTGAGCAGTTCGCTCATCTCCTCGCTCTCGAGGATCACCAAAATCAGCTCTCCAAGTGTGGTTGCCTGCCGTGCGCCTGGCAAGTCCTTCGGTCTAAATTGGAAACTCGGGCCGCCTTGATCGAGGTTCGCTACGATGACTTTGGTTTTGGGCAGGCTAAAGCCTCCTTCAGCCGTAAGGTTGCCAAACATGAAATAGAACATGCCGGTGACCAAAAGCGGTACACCGAACATAAAGATCAAGGCAAAGGCGCTACGCAGAGAACTAACAAGATCCTTAAGGGCAATATCCAAAGCTTTCATCAGACACTCAATCACGTAAGGCTCGCCCAGTTAAGTGCAGGAAAACCGACTCCAGATTGGGCTCTTGGACATTGACAGATTGGATGTGCAAGGAAAGGCGGGCTGCTGCCTCGAACAGACGTGCCAAGACAACATGGCCGTCATCGACCAATAAAGTAAGCGTGTTCTCGTTCATCGTGATTTGAGAAACCCCCTCCACCGACCGCCAGACTGAAACAGCACCTGCCGCATCTCCAATCACGGTCAACTCCAAGCGGGTTTTGCTGCCGACAAGTTTGACCAGTTCTTCATGGCTGCCGCAAGCAATCATCTTCCCATGGTCTAAAATGCCAATGGCATCGGAAAGCTCTTGGGCTTCCTCCATGTAATGGGTGGTATAGAGAACCGTCATGCCCTCGTTCTTCAGTGCAATGACACTATCCAGAATGTTGCGCCGCGATTGAGGATCAATGCCAACGGTTGGCTCATCCATGTAAATGACTTGGGGCTTATGGAGCAGAGCAACCCCAATATTGAGCCGCCGCTTCATCCCGCCGGAAAAGGTACTCACCCGCCGATTCGCCCGTTCCTGCAAACCGATAACGTCTAATACTTCATCTACCCGGCTTCTTAATGACCCACCTCTTAAACCAAACATCTTGCCCCAAAAGGTTAGATTCTCGCGCGCAGTCAGGTCCTCGTACAAAGCAATTTCCTGCGGCACCACCCCCAATAATTTTTTGACATCCATCAAATTTTGGCGAATGGAGTGACCTAGAATCCACGCATCCCCCTCATCCGGGCGTAACAGCCCGCTCAGGATCGAAAGGGTGGTGGTTTTTCCTGCTCCGTTTGGGCCAAGTAAACTGAAGATCTCACCCCGCCGAACGGTGAAACCGACCCCGTCGACGGCTTTGACATCCCCAAAGGACTTGTGTAAATTGGAAACTTCAATCGCAACATCGTTCATCATGCTTCAAAACCCTGCAGAATACCGTCAACCGGCACGCAGTCTACGTAACCACAGTCCATCGGTTACAAAGACTGTGAGAATCTATCTTGCTTTACTCCTTCATTATACGAACAAATGCGCTTTTTGGGTGTAATCAGAAAGAAACAAGCTAGGCAAGGTTAATCCTAATGATCTTTAGCTTATGAGATAACCTTTACCAATGGAAAACCCTAAGCCATCAATAAACTGAGGCAGACTCAGCCGTTGCCTTTCGTTAACTCAATATGCATTGATGAACTCAAGATTATCCATTTAGGTTACAATTTGCTGAACAGACCGTACAACAAATTGACAACATGCCAACCGAAGACCAAGAAGGAGCAATCACGATGTCCACAGACCCAGCCCATCCCCCTTTGTTCGATCGTTTCGTTCTCGGGCTTGCCCGCTTGTACTACCGAAAAGACCGCGCTAATCCAACGTTAATCCGACAACTGGCAGACCGTCACCAAAACCCGCCTGTGCTGTTCGATGATTTTCTCGAAGGGCAAACGATCCTACCCGTTCGGCAGGGTTTCGAGAACGGTTCAGCCTTATGGGACATCGCTTATATCAACGGCTCGAGCCGTGTCTACACACCACCGCATGGAGAAGCCGGCGATATCCTCGTTCAAGACAGCCTGCTCAAGCTACGCGTGCGCAACGATCCAAAATTCGCCGAGAAAAGCGCCAACTGGCGCAAGAACATTCCGGCGGCAGAAAAATACAACAATGCCTACATCGTTGGAATGGGGGGATTTTTACCCACTCCTACCCAAGCGATCCGGCTCGAATGTCGAATGAAAATCAGCCAAGGCTTCCATGGGTCCACCGGGATTTGGGCGCAACAGTCCAACACCTTCGATCCCCAGACAGGGCTGATGATCTTCCCCTTTCGCTCGTTTGGGTTTTCATACCTCGGCGAGTCATCCGACCCCTATCTGCGTGGCTTGGCAATCGAAACGGTGCTGGGGCTGTCCGTCCAGGACAAGCGGATCATTTCTGGCGTGGACGTGACCGAATGGCACACTTATGCAATGCGCTGGTCGTGGAAAGAACCAAAAACCCAGCACATAGCCTTTTTCATCGACGGGCAAGCGGTAGGAGAATTCTTAATGCACCCCTTCGGGCCGGGCGAAATACAGCTCTGGGCGGATAACTATCAAATCGGCCGCGGTTTGAAGATCGGTTATCTCAACGTTCCAGATGTCGATGAGACCTGTTACGATTGGGTTCGGGTTACGCCGGTTTAGAAAACAACCCTGCAAACTCACAACAAAGCTTTCGCAGCCATGAGTTGGCGCTGAACGGCTTCAGGGGCAGTTCCGCCTTCTGCTCGGCGGCGCGCTACACTGCACAATGGATCAAAGAGCGCATACACATCGGCTTCAAAAAGCGGTGAGATCGCTTGATAGGCTTCAAAGGGTAGGCTTTCTAAAGAGACGCCTTGTTCCTCTGCCAAGAGAACGGCCTTTCCCACGAATTCATGTGCCTGACGAAAGGGGACGCCTTTTTCGACCAGATAATCGGCAAGATCGGTGGCAAACAGTGCCGGGTCTAGGGCAGCGGCGAGCTTTTCCCGATTGACCTGCAAGGTGGCGATCGCCCCACCCAACGCAGGCAGCAATTCCATGAGGGTATCATAGGCGCTAAATACAGGGGGCTTGTCTTCTTGCAAGTCTTTGTCATAGGTAGAGGGCAACCCTTTTAGGGTCGTCAAAAGCCCACCCAACAAGCCGATGAGCTTACCTGCCTTGCTGCGCCCCAATTCGAATAAATCGGGATTCTTTTTTTGAGGCATCAAGCTCGAGCCGGTCGAATAGGCATCCGCTAAGGTAAAGAAACCAAATTCAGCCGTGCTAAAAATGACCATGCTTTCGCAAAGGCGCGAAAGGTGTATGCCGATGAGGCTAGCACAGAAAAGGAACTCGGCAGCGAAATCGCGATCGGAAACGCCATCCAAACTGTTGGCGCATGGAGCATCAAAACCCAACTCGCCGGCAAGTGCTTGGCGATCGATGGGGAAGGGAGAGCCGGCCAAAGCGCCACTACCGAGGGGCAAAATGGCAGTGCGCTTGCGCAAATCTGACAACCGCTCGCGATCGCGTTGGAGCGACCAGAAATGAGCCAGCCACCAGTGGCTGAGCAGAATCGGCTGGGCGCGCTGTAAATGGGTGTAGCCAGGCAGCACCAAATTCCAATCCTGCTCAGCTCGCCCCACCAAAATCGACTGGAAAGCCCGCAGCGATTGACCGAGTTGGTCAATCGCTGCCATCACCCATAGGCGGAAATCCGTCGCTACCTGATCGTTGCGGCTGCGGCCAGTATGCAATTTCCCCGCCACCTCTCCGATCAGCTCTTTGAGCCGCCGCTCGACGGCGGTGTGAATATCCTCATCTTGAGGCTGGAACTGGAATTTTCCTTGGCGAAATTCTTCCAAGATCACCCCCAAACCCTCCTGAAGCTGGCGGTTCTCTTCAGGCGTGAGCAGACCGGCCTTACAAAGCCCATTTGCCCACGCCTGACTGCCACGCACATCCTGCTCTGCCAAGCGACGATCAAAGCCAATGGAAGCATTGACCTGCCAGGCAGAGTCATCCAGAGAATTGCGGAAACGGCCTCCCCATAAGCTCATCGTCATCCTTCCTCAGTCTCGCTTAAAGCGGGAATAGTCCGGTTGAGGCATATCCAAACCCGAAACCGGCAGCCCATTCAACGCCCGCACCTTGAGCGGTAAACCAAATAAGCGAATGAACCCCTGTGCATCGGTTTGATTATAGACATCTTCTTGCCCAAACGTGGCAAAATCTTCGCGGTACAGGCTGAAGGGGCTTTTGCGCCCGACGACCAGGATATTGCCCTTATAGAGTTTCAAGCGCACTTCACCTGTCACGGGACCCTGTGTGTTATCCACAAAGGCATCCAAAGCCTCGCGCAACGGCGAAAACCACAAGCCATTGTACACCAACTCCGCATATTTCAAAGCGACCAAGTCTTTGAAGTGCAGCGTCTCTTTATCAAGCGTGAGCGATTCCAGTTCTCGGTGGGCAGCCAGTAAAATGGTGCCGCCGGGGGTCTCGTAAACACCCCGCGATTTCATCCCGACCAGGCGGTTCTCAACCAGATCAGCGCGCCCGATGCCGTGCTTCCCGCCCAGGTGATTCAGCCGCTCGACCAGGGTTGCGGGGGGTAGTTTCTCTCCGTTTAACGCCACGGGGGTACCGCTTTCAAAGCCGATCTCGATGATCTCAGGCTGGTCGGGGGCATTTTGGGGTGAAACGCTCAATTGGAACATGTCTTCTTCGGGCTCGTTCCATGGGTCTTCGAGGGGACCACCTTCGTGCGAAAGGTGCCACAGGTTGCCATCACGGCTGAAAATGGACTTCAACGAGGCTTTGATCGGCACATTGTGCTTTTGAGCGTAGGCAATCGCATCCTCGCGCGAACGGATATCCCACTCCCGCCACGGGGCAATCACCTTCAAGCGCGGGTCGAGCGCCATGTAGGTCAGCTCAAAGCGCACCTGATCGTTGCCCTTGCCCGTCGCCCCATGGGCGACTGCATCTGCTCCAACCTGATGGGCAACATCCACCTGATGCTTGGCAATCAGTGGGCGGGCAATGGAGGTGCCTAGCAAATATTTTCGTTCATAGACGGCGCCGGCGCGCAGGAGACGGAAAAGATAATCGCGGGCAAATTCTTGGCGTAAATCGCGCACGACCAATTGGCTGGCACCGCTTGCCAAGGCTTTCGCCTCCAAGCCTTCTAACTCCTCGCCTTGACCGACATCCGCCGTGAAGCAGACAACTTCACAGCCATAATTCTCTTTCAGCCAAGGGACTATGACCGAGGTATCCAAGCCTCCCGAATAGGCAAGGACAACTTTTTGGACGGTAGGTTTGATCATCTCGCACTCCTTATCAAATGGTTTAATAACAAAACGAGCCCTTTGGGAAGGAGGGCTCGTGATGATCGAGATCGTAGCGAATTTATGGTCTGCTTTGGTTAACCAACGCGTGCATCCCTTCCTTCCCTGGGCAGGGCAGGAGGCAACGACGCATGCGGATCACCAAAGCCTCGATAACGGTCATTGGGCTGCAGTTTACCACAGGAAGTTCCCTGCGTCAAATGTTTTTTTAGGTAAAAGGGGGTTATCCCTGTCCAAGCCGCTTAGTTTAGATGAGCTGGCTAATCCCCATCGCAACGATGCCACCCAGCAGGGTACAGGCGAAATTTACCCCATCGTTATCCAACCAAGCCAGCCCACGCAATAAATGGGTTGGCGAGCCACAACTGTGCTCAGGATGTCTTTCGGTTTGCTTGTTACACAGAGGGCAGAAATAAACGGCTTGAAAACTTGCCCCCAACCACGAGTCGAAGAGACTTCCCAGCAGCCCTGCTATGCTAACCGCAATCAACATGGGGACTTTATCTTCGACAAAGATCGTTGCTACGCCGCCGATCAGCATCGCCCCCAGCAGAGATGCCAACAGACCAAACAGGGTGACGCCACCCGAAACGCCCCGCTCGACCACTTTACCGTTGGTCAGTAGGCGCGGCGGTTGAGGTGAAAGCACGCCCAACTCGGTTGCCCAAGTATCTGCATTCGCGGCTGCAAAACTGCCGCAAAACGCCGCATACGGTAAGGGCGAATTGGGAAACCAGAGACTCAACAAAAGGCACAGCGTGCCAAAACCGCCATTGGCAAACACCTGCATGGCATCGCGCTGTGCCCCTTTGAGCACCAAACTGCTCAAAGCTCTCTTGCGTTGCGCAAAGCCGCGCGAAAGTAGGCTGGAGCTGAGGAAAAATGCCAACAATACGGCAGCAGCACCCCAACCACCAACACCGAAAACCAGCCCTCCCATAAGCCAAGCCGCAATTGCCCCCTGAGCTGAAAGGGCTTTGCCTCTCCACGCCAACCAACTGATCGCCAAGCTGAGCAGAAAAGCCAACCCAAGCCGAGGGAAAGAGAAGTCATTCCACATAAGTCACAAAGGAGATCGCAAAGTAAAAAAAGGTGATCGTCAGCAGACTGCAACCCCACAATAAATAGGCGTACAGTTTGCCGCTCGGAGAGGGGGGCTTTGCATCGGCATCTTGGAGTGGAATCAGGGGTGGCAAACTACGCCGATACAAATATAGCCCGAAAAAGGTGTTGAGCAAGAAGAAAAATCCGCTTGCCAAAGGCAAGAGAAGTAAAAAAGCGGCTGGAGAAGCCTCCTCGGAGGCATAACTTAGATACACTTCATCAAGGGTTGGGATCATCAAGCTCACCCAGCCCAGCAAAGCCAGACTACCCAAAAAGCCCAAACCCAACAACAACCGCGCTAGGCGATTTCGCCATACTTCGGTCAAAAAGAAAGTGGGGTTCTGCGAGCGGCGCTTCCACGGCGTAATCGTACCCAATTCCATCAGCCGCTGAGTGATCATGATAAAGTCTTCCTTTTTAGCAGGGGAAAGGATAAACACGCGCTCATCGGTTGCCACCAAAACCATCTTGGAGAAATCCGCAGCCAGATAATCCAGCACACCGCCATCCGCCAAGCGGCGTACCCCCAAAATCGCGCCTGGCAACGCTCCAAAGGGCAAGGGCAATCGTCTGCCCAACTGCTGGCGGACTTCTGCCTCAGAGCGCACCCAGCGCACACTGCTCAGCGGAATATCCTCCAAACGCAAGCCCCAACGGATCCGAATGCCGTTGCGCTCGACCAAATAGACAGCGCCGCGCAAAGCAAACCAGCGATAAACCGCCCACGGCACAAAGATAGCAGCCACCAGGGCAGCAAGTAAATAAAGAAAGAACTCCATTCCAATTGGGGAACGCACCATTAAGAAGAGGCTCAAGATACTCGCTGCGCCAAAGATGATCGCCAAGGCGGCCTGAAAGAGCAACCCCTCACGGCGTGGTGGTACAAAAGCGTATTTCTCGTCCACACCGCGTATCTTATCACATTCTTTCTCAGCCACCCCACCGAACTGGAGTCACTAACCAAAAACCTATCGGAAGCATACCGTCAAAGGAAACAATAAAATTCACTTAACTTTCTTGACAGAGTTTGGTTTTTTTGCTACTCTATAAATGAAAGCAAACCACGAAAGGAGGACAACGACAAGAATTATTCCTATTGAGTAGTCTAAGACAATAAAAATTCATATCCGATATCTTACGTGAATAGATTTTAAGAGGAGGTCTTCAGTGAAAAAAAATGTGATCAGGGGTCTGATAGTCGCACTGCTGATCATCAATCTGTCGTGCATGTTCGTTGATCAAATTTTTCTCCAGCAAAACATTCCCCCAAAGCAAACAGACTTACCCGATACCTTTACACCAGCGCCTGCCACCGATACACCTCTCCCCTCACCATCCGATACTCCCACCATTACGCTAACCGCAACAAGCAACTACCAAGCGACCTTGGATCATCGAGCTACAAACCTTCCTAAGACATCAACCCAACAGGCGCTAATGAAAACCCAGGATGCTAAACCCATGGCAGAGCTCATCGAGAGTCTATATAGCAATGGATATATCACGATACAACAAGGAACTTTTACAAGGCTTAGTGACTTTTCGGAGCAATGGGCAAAACTAGACTGGTACCAATATTGGTATCAAGGAGATAAAAAATATGCAAATTTTGTCTTGAGCTTCACAGCTAAAATGCAATCAGCAAGCGATAAAGCGAATTGGCATCATGCTGGCTGTGGAGTGGTTTTTCGTCACGTCGATAACGATAACCATATGTTCTTGATCATTGCCCAAAATGGGATCATGTCCTTACGTAAACGGATTAAAGATAATGTGTCCATCGTACGGGATTCAAAGAAATATAGCTCACAAATCCCGGTTGAGAAAGTATACGTTAACATGGTTGTAGATGGCATGAATGTCGTTCTTTTTGCAGATGGTACACCGATCTTAGAAACTCGCGACTCTCATTTGGGTTCAACCCTAAGCCAAGGGAGGTTGGCTTTTTCCGTGATGTCGGGGACAAACAAAGGGTACGGGACGCGCTGTACGATGTCGGACATCTGGCTGTGGGAATTAGAGTGATGGCAACCAAAGACAGCAACCCCCTTTTGGAAGACAAAGGGGGTTGCTATAGCAAACGGTGTTAGGGAAAAGGATTACTTCAGCGCATAGAGGATGCTCACATCCACCTGCAAGACGGTCTGCCCTGGGGCGATTGGCACGGCTGCCTGAACCATTGCTCCACCGCCACCGCGACCATCATAGATTGGATAAGGAGCAGCGGCATAGGTGGAAATGCTGACGATCTCGCCAAGCGTCACGCCAGCGGCTTTGGCAAGCTCTTCGGCTTGTTTCTTCGCGTCGGCTACGGCGGCGGCGCGAGCTTCTGCTAAGGCCGCCGTCTTATCTTCCACGTCAAAGCTGATGCCGCTGATGGTGTTGGCGCCGGCAGTTACTACTGCATCCAGCAGATCGCCGATCTTGGTCAAATCGCGCAGGGTGACATAGACAGTGTTATCCACGATATAGATTACACCCGTCACTTTCCCTTGGGGATCGAATTGCTGTTGAGGGTAGATGCTGAAATTGGTGGTTTGGATGTCCTTTGCAGCGATATTGAACTTCTTCAGCGCTTCGGTCACCTTTTGAGAGCGGGCGGTGTTTTCTGTCACAGCTTTGCTCGCTTCAGCATGTTCGGTGTGGACACCAATGGAGATGTAGGCAATGTCCGGCACCAGATAAGACTTACCCGTCCCGGTCACCGAAAGGGTGCGCGGGGTTTCTGTGCCTGCAGTGGAGGTCGTTTGGGCATAGGCTTGCCCGCCAGCGCAGCCTGAGACCACAAAAGCGCTGACCAATAAGACGAGCAGGGTTAAGAGGGATAACTTACGCATACAACTTCTCCTAATTTCGAATAGATTTGTAGATTGTACCGCTAAGACGAGGCAAGGGGAGAATTAGTTCCCGAGTATGATGATCAAATTGAGGAAATGGCAGGGTTTCGACAAGCTCAACCCGCGCATCGAAC
>FWPU01000961.1_pt1 | contig 24358 bp, 16 predicted proteins | sample 2228361 | NCBI WGS metagenome assembly FWPU01 (sample SAMEA103939777, study PRJEB20133) | metagenome | reverse complement strand
AGACGAAGACGCGGCAGTCGTCGCGGCGGTTGAAGGCGCGCATCGCCTCGGCCCTGTCGCGCGTGTAGCCGCGGATCTCGGCGTAGGAGACCCCTATGGAGCGGAGGTGGTCCTCTATGATGTCCATCATCTTGAGATATTGAGTGAAGACGACCACCTTCTGGCCGACGGCGAGGATCTCCCCCAGCAGTTCCCTGAAGACGTCAAACTTGCCGGATGAGAGTTCCGACGACCGCGGGCCGTCCACCAGGAGCGCCGGATGGTCGCAGACCATCTTGAGTTTCGAGAGCGTCGAGAAGATGCTCACGTAGTCTATCTGGCGCGCCGTGTCACGCAGCCCTTCCGCAAGCATCTCCCCATTTTGCCGCACTATCGCCGAGTAGAGCGCCGCCTGGTGCGGGGAGAGTTCACAAGTCCTGATGTCCTCGATCTTTGGGGGAAGATCCTGGAGGACCTCGCTCTTTACCCGCCTCAGCTTGAACGGCGCTATCAATCTCTTGAGTCGGGACCTTGCCGCCCCGTCCTGCCGCCGGACTATGGGGATCTCGAAGTCCTCCCTGAAGCGTTCCCGGCTTCCCAGGTGTCCCGGCAGGAGAAAGTCGAATATTGACCACAACTCGTCAAGTCGATTCTCGATTGGGGTGCCGGTAAGGGCCAGCCGGGTCCGCGCCCTGAGGCGCTTTGCGGCCTGCGAGAACCGGGTCGACGAGGTTTTTATGTACTGCGCCTCGTCCAGCACCGCGCACTCCCAGTCGATCGCCGACAAGAGATCGGCGTCGCGCGCCAGGACCGTGTAGGTCGTCACTATGAGGCGCTGGCCCGGCAGCCTGAGTATCTCGGGTTTGCGTTCCGGGCCGTAGTAGCGGTACGGGCGCAGCGACGGCGCGAAGGTCCTGATCTTGTCGATCCATGGGTCCAGCACGCTTGTCGGCGTGACCACCAGCGACGGCTTGGCCGCGCCGTCCTCGTAGAGCGACAGCAGGAAGGCCATTGTCTGATGCGTCTTCCCCAGGCCCATGTCGTCCGCCAGCACGCCGTGGAGGCCGGCGCGCCGCAGGTACCTCATCCAGTGGTAGCCCGTCAGCTGGTATTCGCGCAGCTCGGAGCGGAACCCCTGCGGGGGCGGGTCATCGGCGTTAGGATCGAACTCCGGGACGTCCTCACCCTCCAGGGGCACCGCGGGACGGCGCAGCAGGAATTCGGACCTGCGCATCTTGGTCGGACCGCCGTACGGGGCGGCGGGCTGGGCGGGGATCCACGTGTTCCCCTTGCGGATGAACCGCCCGCGTGCGGCTATGATCTCGCTGATGGCGAGCCTGATCTGCCCGGCCTCGTACACGGGCTCCAGGTCGAGCCAGTCGCCGGCGTCCGCGCGTACCTTGAGGCTCACCAGCCTGGGGCGCGGTGCCAGGCGGGTGGACTTCACGGCTTCGCTGGGCTTGAAGGCGCGGTGGCCGAGTAGTTTCTTGAGTTCCCCCTCTATGAACTCCGGTATCTTGTTCTCGTCTATCGCCAGCGGTCCCTTGAAATAGGACTTCAGGTCGCGCGGGGCGGTGCCGAGCGGATGCCAGGTGGTCCCGTCGAAGTGCCACCTGGCGCCGTCACGGGGGGTTATCCCCCCCTCCCATGCCGGCTGGATCACCAGTCGTCCCCGCTCGTCGTAGTCGGCGCGCAACTCGGGCGACAGGGGCCTGCGCGATATTTTCGCTGAGCGCAGCCTTTCCGTCTTGGCGATGCCGCGTGGAAGATTCCAGAGGAATGACGGGGCCTCGTCCGTCGGCACCGTGATCGCCGCGGAGCGCCCGCGGGCGCTGAGCCGCACCTCGATGGAACCGTCGGGTTTCAGGTCCGCGATGCCCTCGGCACCCCGGAGGTATCCGGAGATGAAGTCATCCGTGTCCTCCCATTTCGGCGCGGAGAGCAGACGGTCCACCAGGCCAAGCCGCTTGGGTTTTGTCACGGGCACCCGCTTGCGGATCCATGCCACAAGCACCGCAGCCGCGTGAGGACATGGCTGGGATGCGCAGGCGCTGCACGAGGCTTCCTCCAGGTCGGCGCCTATTGAGACGCTGATGCCGGGCAGCCTGGCGGACAACTCCGTGGGCGTACGGCGTATCTCCTTGACGTCCTTCACGGGAGCCTCGGAGGCTCCTGGGATGTCGGACAGCGTAACCGTTTCAAGCGTCCTGCCGGAAATGTAAGGCATGTCGCGTTTCCCGATCTCGTCGATGGTCGTCTTCGCCTGTATCCCCACTCCTGCCGAATTATTTATCGGCCGAGCGGGATTTCTTCTTGGAGGGTATTGTCGCCGCGTATGTCCATTCGGGGCGCGTGCCCTGAAATTTTTTCAACACGCTCTGCAGCACTGAATACTCCGCGTGGAATTCCGCGGATAGCTTTTCGAGATCGAGCGGACGCTCTTCCTCCGGGTCGGATTGGACATCAAACAGGCGACCTTCTCGGTATAGCTTGAGCCTATAGCCCATGGCGAACTCGCGGCCGTCCTTTCCGCCGTCCTTGGAGAACCATGAATATGTCCATCCCCGCGGCTCTAGCGCGCCGCCGGTAAGGTAGGTCCAGAGGCTGCGACCGTCGAGGATCCAGCCCTCAGGGCGCCGTATGCCGGCCGCGTCAAGGAGCGTCGGGGCGACGTCGGTGAAATCAACAAGGTCGCGGCATACCCTCCCTGGCGGTATCATGCCCTGCCCCCAGATTATTAGAGGCACGTGCATCCCGGATTCCTTTAACAGTCCCTTGCCCCCCTTGCATGGGCGCCCGTTGAACGTGGAAACCACGGCGCGGCCGGTGCCGTTGTCGGCGGTGAAGATCACGATCGTGCGGCCAAGGAGCCCCAATGATTCCAGCCTGGAGACGATCTTGCCGATGATCTTGTCCGCGTAGGAGACCATGTCGGGGAAGTAGTTCGTTCCTTGGCGGCGCCGGGGGCCGCCCTCCGGCCCTTTCGAGTCCCTGAGATAATCGGGCGAGTCCGGCGTGGGCTCGTATGGATCATGGGTCAGTATCATCGGATAGTATGCCAAAAACGGCCTGTCCTTGTTTTTCTCGATGAAGGCGCACAGGCGGTCGGAGACCAGGTCGGGCCCGTATTCGCCGCCGTTGAAATCGACGTTCTTGCCGTCGAAGTCGAGGCCGGGGTTCGCGTACCGCGGGGGCCGGCGGTTCAGCTGCCAGAGGTAATATTCGTCGAAGCCGAATCGATCCGGGGCGTTGAAGTCCCCGCGCAGCTGCCACTTGCCGAATACGCCCGTGGCGTAGCCCGCGGCCCTGAACCAGTTGGCGAATGTCTGCTGGCCTGGATCCATGTAGCCGAATTTGACGTAGTTGCGCTGGTTGTACTGGCCGGTCATGAGCTGGACGCGCGAGGGCGTACAGAGCGGCTGGGCGTAGCAGCGCTCAAACCGGACGCCGGCGGCCGCCAGCCTGTCGAGGTTCGGTGTCTTGTAGGAGCCGCCGTCGGCCGCCACGCATTCGTATCCGAAATCGTCAGCCATGATCAGGATGACGTTCGGCTTTTCAGCGGGCGCGCCCGGCCGGCCGTCTACCTGCGGGGGCGCGGCGAGCGCCGCCATCATCGCGAGGAAACTCACGACATAATGATAACCCGCGAGGGCCGCCGGGGTTGCGGCGGCGCCGGCGAGGATCCCGGGGCGATTACCGGCTGCATTCCGTGGTTTTTTTGTCACAATTGAGCCGCAGGGCCTATATGCGGTTGGGAAGTGATTATGCCCGCGATCGATGACCTGGAAACCGCGCTGGAAAAGGTGAGGCGCGGGGAACGCGACGCGTTCGAGGAAGTCATCCGGCATTGCCACGTGCCGGTGCGCGCGCTGATATCGGCGATGGTCCACGATCGCGACGACGCCGACGACCTGGCGCAGCAAACGTTCGTCTTCGCGTACCAGCACATCGACGGTTACCGGCCGGGGACGAATTTCCTGGCGTGGCTGAAGGCGATCGCCAGGAACAACGTCCTCGACTATCTGAAGCGGCGCGGACAGCAGGCGGCCAACAGGGAGCGGTTCCTGCGCGAGGAGATCGCGCGCCGCGCCGGAGAGCTGGCCGGCCCCGGCGTGATCGATCCGCGGCTTGAGATGCTCCGCCAATGCGTTCAGGGGCTGGATTCGCGGCAAAGGATACTCCTGAGACAGGCGCACGACCGTTCGTTCACGCTCGACGAGCTGGCGCGGAGGCTGCGGCGGTCGGCGGCGGCTCTGCGCAAGCAGATCAGCAGGTTGTACGAGGTCCTGCGGCAGTGCATAGACAGGCGCCTTGGAGGCGCCGGGGCGGTGAATTCATGAGCGGAGACAGAATCGAGGATCTGGTCCAGGCCTACCTCATGGGGGAAGCCGGGGCCGAGGAACTCGAGGAGCTGAAGCGGATACTAGAGGCGGGGGGCGGGGACTCCAAGCGCGCGGCCAAGATGCTCGCCGACGGCGGCATGATAGCCGGATGGTTCCGCGCCGAGGGGGACGATCGTTTCGTCGCCGAGGCGATGGCCGCCGCCATGACCGACCGGGACGACCCCGCGTTCGTGGGGAAGACCATAGAGAGGATTTCCAGGGCCTCGTCGAGGCGCCGGTTGTGGGGGCGCCGCGAAGGGACCGGGCCGTCCCCGATCATACCGATCCTTGCAGCGGCAGGGATAATGGCGGGACTCGCGGGCCTCATCGTGGTCGTTTCAACGGGGCGCCAAAGGCCCGGACCGGTGCCCGGCGCCGTCGCTGAGAGGCACGTCGAAGCGGTGGAGACGGCGATTACGCCCGAGTTCGGCGTTGAAGACGGCCGAAAAGGAGAGGACCGGGCGCCTGATCGGCCCGAGGGAGCCGTGGGCGGTAATGAAACCGAGGCGACAAGAATGCGGCGGGAGGAGGAACCCACCCGTCGCGTGAATGCGGGGCGAACCGATGAGCGTAAAGGAGGCCACCCGGAGCGGCGGTTGGAGCGGGTGGAAGACGTTGAACGAACGGCCCGAGGACCTTCCGATAGATGGGGCGAGCCCGGCTCCACATCGACAGACGCAGCGGGTCCGCGCCTGATAGCGGCCGTGGTGGACCGTATCCAGGGAGAGGCGTTCGTCCTTTCGGAATCCGGGAAATCGCCGGCCAGGCCCGGCCTGACGCTCTACGGGGGAGAAGGCCTCGAGACGGCGGGTGCAAGGGGCTCGGCGGTCATCCGGTTTGCAGACGGCACCCGGCTGGAGGTGTCGGGCGACTCGACGGTGAAACGACTCTGGGAACGCCGGGAGGGCGCGCCCAAGAGCCTGTTGCTGGCGCGGGGAACGTTGACCGCGGACGTGGTCCGGCAGCCGGCGGGCGCGTCAATGGTCTTCACTTCCCCGCACGCGGAGGCCGTCGTCCTGGGTACGCGGCTTGTGCTGGCGGTGAGCGGCCAGACCACCCGCCTGGACGTTTGCGAGGGCAAGGTCCGCATCAGGCGGTTGCCTGGCGGTGTTCCCGTCGATGTGCCCGCGGGCTTTTTCGCCGTGGTCAACCAGGGCCAGGAGGCGGAGCTCATGCATGAGAAGTCCATCGAGATATCTTTCCAGGATGACGCCTCGCCCGTTTCGCGTTACACAGGCACGAGGGACTGCCATTTCGGCGAGCACAAGCAGGAGGCCAACCGCAACAACGGCCGGGGCGCCCAGGTCTGGGTGGACGGCGACTGCCGCCCGCCGCAGGGGGATGACCGCTACGCGCTCATCAAGTGGGACGTCTCGATGATCCCTTCCCGCAGCACCGTGCTGTCGGCCGCGATCTCCATAAACGTGATCAACGACTCTTTCGGACATCCCTTTTTCCTGTACGAGATGAAGCGCGACTGGGTCGAGGGTCAGGCCACCTGGAACCTGGCGGCGTCGAAGCGGCCGTGGCAGGCGCCGGGTGCCCGCGGGGCGCAGGAGCGGGGGACCGTCATACTTGGCGCCTTGGCGCCAAAGGTGAACGGGCCGTACACGGCCCCGCTGAACCCGGCTGGGGTGGCTGTGCTGCAATCCTGGGTGAACAATCCCGCCTCGAACAACGGCTTCTGGCTCGGCAACCCTGACAACGGAGACGCTCTCGGGTTTGACTCGCGCGAGTCTCAGCACCCCGCCAACCGGCCGAAGCTTACCGTTGTCTTCGTCCCCAAAGGCCGCTAGAAACGCTCTGAATGGGCGGGGCTCGCAAGGATCGGGGATAGCCGCGCAGCGGTTTCGCCGGACCGGGAGTGGGAGGATCCGGGTTAGTTCATGCCGCGGATCGAATAATCATAAGACATGATCGATATCATGCTGGCGGCCATTTGTTTCGGGCATCCGCGGGGGGCTGAAGCCGACGAGCTACTGAGGATATCCGGCGTCCGTGCGGGGTTGTGCGTCCGCGTCGGCACCACCGACGGAGAGATGGAGATGAGCCTCGCCAACGGGGGCCGGATCCTCGTCCATGGACTGGCGCTGGAGGACGTGGCCGTCGACCGGGCGCGCCGGGCGATCCGGGCGAAGGGCATGTACGGCCTCGTATCGGTGGAACGGGTATATTCCGTCGAACGGCTTCCCTATGCCGACAATCTCGTCAATTTGCTGGTGGCCGACGGAGATGCGCCGGGCATCAACGTGACGGAGATACTCCGGGTCCTGGTCCCGAACGGCGTGGCCTGTCTGCGTAAAGGAGGCGCCTGGACCAAGACGGTCAAGCCATGGCCCGCCGAGTACGACGACTGGACCCATTTCGACTACGGCCCTGAGGGCAACGGCGTGTCGCGCGACCGGGCCGTCGGGCCCGCCAATTTCGTCCAGTGGCGCTTCACGGGTCAGCCGACCGTACTGGGCGGCAATCCGGCCGCCTACCGCGTCCTTACGGGTTTTCGGATCGCCGGAGGACGCGCCTTCTTCGAGTGGACGCCGTCCGCGGGGAAAAGGGGAGGGGAAGGATTTTATTCCTGCAGGGACGCCTTCAACGGCCTTCCCATTTGGAACGTGAAACACGCCGCCGGCCTGGAGCGCAAGGATTGGCAGTTCGTCGCCGCTCCTGACCGGCTCTACACCTTCCTCCAGAAGTCGGGGCCCGCCGTCGCCCTGGATGCGGTCACGGGACAGGTGGTCCGTGCCTACGAGCAGGGAGGTCGGCTCACAGAGACGGTCAACCAAACCGGATTGCGTTTGTGCGACAGGACGCTCATCCAGGCCGCGGGAGATTCGCTCTACGCGCTGGACACCGAGAATGGGTCGCTGAAATGGAAATACGTCGAGGACGGCGGTCTGATGCTTTTCCCCTCGGCGTCCGCGAAGGCCGGCAAGGTCTTCGCCGCAGTAGGGGACGCACAAGCCAAGGGTCATTACAGCCGGTGGCCGTATCACAAGCTGAAGTCTATTGTATGCCTTGAAATCTCCTCGGGCAGGAGGCTCTGGAAGAACGAGGAAATCGCCGGGGCGGACATCGGCCAGCTCGTCTTCTGTGAGGGGAACCTGGCGCTGTTCGGTTCCGGCGCCATCGGCGGCGGCAAGGAGCCTTTCATAGGCAACGTGCGCGCGGCCGACGGCAAGCTGCTCTGGCGATCCACATTCAAGACGGAATACAACCGTTTTGGATACAACATGCTGGTGCGCGACGGCACGTTGTATTACGCCGACGCGTGGAGGATATACGCCCATAACATGGCGACCGGCATGGAAACTCGGCCGTTCGACATCGGCGGATACAACATGCGGTGCAACCGTTTCTGCGCCACGAACGACACGATGATGTACGGATACATCGCGTTCGTTGACCGCCGTTGGAGCGGGACATACCAGAGCATCGCCAGGGGAGGGTGCGCCCAAGGCGTCGTCCCCGCCCACGGACTGCTCTATCTTACGCCCAACACGTGCAGGTGTTTCGAAATGCTCAGGGGGCACATGGCCCTTTCGCCGGAACCTCTGCGAGAGCCCATCCCTGACGACAGGCGTTTGGTTATTGGAGGCCCGCGGCAGGAGGTCGTCGCGCATGCGGAAGCGCGGCCGCCGGTCGGTCCCGTGGCGGAAGACTGGTCCAAGCGCGAGGGGGCCGCTGGGGCCGAGACTGACCCCGTCAAGCATGACGGAAAGATGTTCGTGGCGGTGGTCCAGGAGCACCGCCTGGAGGCGCGCGATTCTCGCGGGAAGACGATATGGTCCTTCACGGCGGGCGGTCGTATCAGCGGACCGCCGGTGATCCATGAAGGCCTCTGCATCTTCGGGTCTCACGACGGACGCGTCTACGCGGTGCGCGCCTCCGACGGGTCGCCCGCATGGCGTTTCACGGCCGCTCCCTACGAGAGAAGGATTGTTGTGGACGGTCAGATCGAATCTTCATGGCCCGTATACGGCGTCGTCATGCACGAGGGGGCGGTCTCTTTTTCGGCGGGCCTGCATCCCGAGTTGGGCGGCGGAATTCGAGTGTATGGCCTTGAGCCCGGCACGGGCAGGATGCGCTGGAGTCTTTCGATTCGGAAGCAACCGGTAGTCCTGGAGGCTATGGATCGGAAGCAGGTGGTGCCGAACCGAGTCCTCAACGACACGTTGCGGAGCGAAGGGGGGGAACTTGTCCTTCCGGGGATACGATTCACGCCGGAAATGTCCGGGGAGTCCCTGAGGCAGAAGATCGAAGGACCGCCGCAAAGGAAGAAATAGCACCGCCCCGCGCAAGCGTCCGTTGTTATATTGGGCGGAGGAGATCTCCCAGTGAGCGCCCTGAGATATGCCGTTCCGGCGTTAGTTATGGCGGCCGAGTTCGGCCTTTGCGACATCCCCGTTTTCCGCTACGCGCTGGAGCGGTGGCCCGCGGCTCCGTATGAGGCGGTCATGTTTCACAAGGGTCCTCTGGATGTGGCCGCGGAGGACGCCGCGCGCCAGATCAATGAAACTTCCGCGAACCTGATCGTCGAGCGGATCGACGTGAGCGGCAAGTTGGAGAAGGAACGGCTAGATATCTGGAGGGCGCAGGGCGATCCGCCGCTCCCATGGATGGTCCTCAGGTTCCCGATGAGCGAGCCCGGGATGCCGACGGCATGGGCCGGGAGGCCGGACGCGGCGTCCGTGCGGGCGCTCGTCGATTCCCCTGCGCGGCGCGAGATCGTCAGGAGGCTGATCCGCGGCGAATCCGCCGTGTGGGTTCTCATCGAGTGCGGCGACGATTCAAAAGACGCCGCGGCCGCCAGTCTGCTCGAAACGGAGCTCGAGTCCCTCGAAAAGACATTAAAGCTTCCCGTGGAGGACATGTCGGAGCTGCCGCTGATGACCGAGGTCCCCTTGAAGATCGATTTTTCGGTGCTTCGCATTTCGCGCCGAGATCCGGCGGAGAGGGAATTCGTCGGGATGCTCGCCCGTCTTGGCGGGGAGCTGAAGGAAGGGAAGGGGCCGGTGGCGCTGCCGGTCTTCGGCCGCGGACGCGCGCTGTGGGCGGTATCCGGCGAGGGCCTTTCGCCGCAGGGCATAGCGGAGGCGGCGGAATTCCTCGCCGGCGCATGCTCATGCCAGGTCAAGGAGCTGAATCCGGGCTTGGATCTACTGATCGACGCCGACTGGGAGCGGCTCCTTTCGGACGCATCGGGCGTCGAGAGCGGCGAGGAACGGCCGGTGGCGCGTCCGGCCCCGCAGCGGCCCGACGACGCGGCCCCCGTTCCGAGGACGGGTCCGCGGTGGAAGTGGCTCTGGGCGGTGGCCGCCGCGGCGGCCGTCGCCTTGGTAGTCGGCCTGATCGTCCTGCGCCGGCCGGCCGGTTCGTGTTGAAGGAGGACCTGACGGGCGCCGGTCGGCGCCCCGGAGTAGCTACCTCTTATGCCACTGATGAGTGCGCCGCCCCGGAGCCTTGGAGGGCGTGGATGGCCTCCTCCAGCGTCTCGAAGAACTTGAGGAGAGGCCCCAGCTTCAACAGGTCGAAGATGGCCCTGATGCGCGGCGGCACCTTCAGCAGCACGAGGGCCGGGGCCTCGGTGCCTCCCGCTCCAGCCAGGTTGATGATGATCGAAATTCCGGTAGAGTTGATGTAGCTCACGCCGTCCATGTCTATTATGAACTTCTTCACGCCCTGCGCCTGCGCCGACTCGATCTCCTTGCGGAAGCCGCCGACCGTGTAGAAATCTATCGAACCGCTCACGGTGACGATGGCGGCGTTCGGGACCGCCTGGAGATCCTGGATGTTGATGATGAAGTCCTGCATGCTTCACCCCCTCGTTGCCTGCCGCCCATTTGTCACGCGCTCCACCCATATTGTATGTTATTTCAAAGAAATTTCAAGCGGAATCGGACGCCGCCTAGCGGGGCGAGACGGGGGCCAGGAGCACCCCTCCGAAGAGGAGATACGCCATCAGGAGTGCCCAGCCGGCGTTGAGCGCCAGGACGGAGAGGAATGCGGCCGCGGGAAGGCCGCGGTCCAGGCGCACGATGTCGCCGAAACGGGCCTCTAGGCCTATGGAGACGAAGCCCAGGACGAACCAGAGGTCGCGCAGGGGCTTGAGTTGGGTCCTGGCGGCCTGCGCCTCGGGACCGCCGGCGAGGAGTGAGAAGGCGATCGATACCGCGAAGAAGCCGAGGACCGCCTTAGGGAAGAGTTTCCACGCGAGGCCGGCGTCGGCGCGGCCGCGAATGCGCGCGGCGTGGCGCCACGACCATACGGAGGCCAGGATCAGCGCGGCCGCCAGGACGAAGACTTCCTGGGCCCGCTTGACGTCGGAGGCGGTCGCCGCGAAGTCCTCCCCGAGAACCGCGCCGGCCGACGCGAGAGATTGATAGGTGTCCAGTGTCCCTCCCAGCCATGCGCCCGCAACTATATTGGAGAGTCCCATTTCGCGGGCCAGCCGGGACAGAAGGAGCGCCGCGGGCAGCGCCGCCGCGGCCATGAGGAACGAAAGGTAGGAGAGCTTCCGACGGTCGCCCCTGACGGCGACAAGCGCGCCGACGGAGGCCGGGAGTCCGCCGATGGATATCCCCGTCGACATGATCGACGAGAAGTCCTCGTCCACTCGGAACAACTTGGCGCCCCAGAATCCCGCGTACCCGACGACGACCGCCACCAGCGCCCCCTGGACCAGCCCCGGTACGCCCGCCCGCAGCGCGTCAGACAGCAGAATCTCCGAGCCGAGGATCACTAGTCCCGTCTTCAGGTAGAATTCGCCGCGGAGGGATTCCCTCAGCCGTCCGGGGATCCCCACCGAGCTGCCCACCAGAAGACCCACCAGCAGCGCCGCGATATGGGGTTCGAGACCCAGGCCGCCCCAGGTGACGTTGCCGGCGATCGTACGGGCCAGCCATCCGAGCAGGAAGATGAAGGGGAATCCAAAAATGAACGAAACCGGGCGGCCTCCCATGAGTGTGACGCCTATCCCCGCCGCCGCCAGGCATAAGACGCATTGCAGGACCGAGTCGAGGAGGTTCCTGCGGCCGAATACGCGGCCGAGGGCGGCCTCCGCCAGGCTCCCCGCCCCGGAGATCAATCGGCGGGCCTCGGCCTTTATGTCGCCGAAGCGGGACCCTTCGGAAGCGACCCGCAAGCGCTCGGAGGCGGCCGCCGCCGCCGAGCGGTCGCCGGACTCGTAGGCCCTGCGAAGGTCGCCGGCGGCCGCGGCCACATCGGCGTCCCCCTTGGCCGCCGCTTCATCGCACAGCCGGTCGATCCGCGCCTTGTTTCGGGCTGATGCGGCGAAGAAATCTCCATCGGTCGCCCAGGTGAAGTGCGGTGCGGGCAGCCAGGGGCCGCTTAACGCCGCCGCGACGAAGGCGATTCCGAGCGCGACGGATATCCAGTCCTCGTTGAGGACGCCGCCAGACTGGGGGGGCTCGGCGATCGAGCGGGCCGTCGAGACAGCGGCCCTTTCGGGGGGTCTGGCCGCTACCGGGACCGGCGTAGGCGCGCATGGCGGCGCGGGTGCGGCCTTGGGTTTCGCTGGTTCCTCCCTCGGTTTCGCCTTCGAAGTTCCCGCGGCGGGAGGCGGCGCCGCGGAGACGCGGGACAGAGGCGATGCGGTTCCCCCACTCGGGGCCGGTGCAGCGGGATGCGCCTGCGGTCTATCGGCGGCGGCTGGAGGCGCAGGCGAATCGGCCGCCGCCTGCGCCACGGCGGGCGTCCCCTTGAGACCCCGCATGGCTTCCTCGACGGAGCCGCAGAACCTGAAAATGGTTCCGAGGCCCATCATGTCGATCAGCACCTTGACCTTCGCCTGCACGTTGACCAGCGAGAGCCCTGGAACGTCCGCGACCCAGGCGTCGGCAAGGCTGATCAAGTATGAAAGACCGGTGGAGTTGATGTACGTGACGCGCTCCATGTCCAGCACGAACGTCCGGCATCCGCGCGCCTTGGCCGATTCCAGCTGGCTCTTGAAGGAAAGCACGGTCCTCGCGTCGATCGTGCCCGAAAGCTTGACCAGGGCGGCGCCCTTCGGTCCGGGCAAATCCTTGATGTCGACGCTCAGATCCGTCATGTCGTCCGCCAGCCGGAAAATGCGCCGCCGGGAACTGGAACGTCGCGCCGGCGCGATGCCATGGTTCCCCCGGTCTTACAGAGCATATTCTACTCGATAATCCGCCCTTTGAAGTCCCGGAATCGAGGGGATTCATCGGGACATCAAGAGCGTTCGCAAGACTTTGGAATGGCCGGGCGTTCGGATAATATGGCGTGGGGTCGATTCGCCGTGAGGGAAGCCGGAATAGCAGTAATAGGTTTCGGCATGGCGGGAGAGTTCCACCTGCGCGCGATTAGGGAGATCGCCGGCGCCCGGCTTGTCTGCGTGTCGGCGCGTCATGACGGACGCGCGCGCGACGTGGCCGCCAGCGTTCACAGCATCGAGTCGGAAGACGTCGGCCTCGAGCTGGTGGAATTCGAGAGCGGCGCCGTCGGCACGATAATGGCCTCCACGAGCATCCGGCCGGGATTCACGCCTTCGCTGGCCCTTTGCGGCGAGAAGGGGACTATCAAGGAGGTGGGCTCGGAAATCTTCCACTGGTCGGTTCCGGATATCCCGGCTCCCGCGCCCGCCGAGGGCGTCGGGGCGGGAGGCGGGGCGCGCGACCCAAAGGCGATATCCCATCGCTGCCACCGCCTCCAGATCGAGGACGTCCTTGAGGCGATCAGGCTGGGGCGCCCCTCGGCGGTGACCGCAGAGGACGGGCTCCGCGCGGTCAGGCTGGTGGCATCCATATGCCGTTCTTCGGAGACGGGACTGCCTGTCGAGTTGGGGGAGCCATGAAGAGCTTCACGATAGAGCGCATGAAGGTGCGGGTATACAAGGACCGTTCAGAGATGGGAGCCGCGGCGGCAGAGGACGCTGCATCCAGGATCAGGGAGCTTCTGGGGAAGAAGGAAAGGGTACGGATGGCGTTCGCCGCCGCGCCCTCCCAGGGCGGTTTCCTCGACTGGTTGGCGCGGGCTCGGGACTTGGACTGGGGCCGCGTCACCGCCTTCCAGCTGGACGAATACGTCGGCGTCCCAGGGACCGCACCGCAGAGCCACCAGAGCTACCTGCGCGAGAGGCTTTTCTCGCGCGTCAAACCGGGGGAGGTGCATTCCCTTGACGGGTCGGCGCACCCGCGCAAGGAGTGCGCCAGATACGCGGAACTCGTGCGCCAGGGGCCCCTGGATATCGTCTGCCTGGGGATAGGCAACAACGGTCATATCGCGCTCAACGAGCCCCATGCGGCGGACTTCAACGACCCTGACGTGGTGAAAGTCGTGGAGCTGGACAAGGTATCCATCAAGCAGCAGGTTCAGACGGGCATTTTCAAGAGGATAGAAGACGTTCCCCGCTTCGGTATGACTTTGACCGTACCGGTCATCATGTCCGCGACTCATCTGTTCTGCGTCGTGCCAGGGCCGTCGAAGAGGGACGCCGTTCGGCTGGCATTGCAGGGACCCCTTACTACCGCCTGCCCGGCCAGCATATTGCGCACCCACCCTGACTGCACCCTCTTCCTGGAACTAGATTCCCATGGGAAGTGAGATCGTCGGGCTGCACGTATTTACCGGCATGCCGGTTGAGATCCATCTCTCTGGGGGCAGGATATCCAGGATCAGCCCTGTCGGGGACAGGACTGATGAGCTGCCATGGGTGGCCCCGGGGATGGTCGACATCCAGGTCAACGGATTTGCCGGACATGACTTACAAGGAACGGCCGCGACTGAGGACGCTACCGTCGGGGTGGTACGGGAACTCTGGAAGAACGGCGTCACGTCGTTCTGCCCGACGGTCATCTCCGCCCCCGTCGATTCGGTGGAGGCCTCAGTAAGGGCCGTGGCGAAGGCCTGTGCTAGCGACTCGTTGGTGCGGGATTCCGTCGCGGGTATCCACTTGGAAGGTCCATTCATCTGCCCGGACGACGGACCGCGCGGCGCGCACGACCGCCACCACGTGAGGCCTCCCGACTGGAACGTCCTGGAGGGGTGGAGGCGCGCCGCCGGCGGCCTCTTGAGGATCGTCACCATGTCCCCCCACTGGCCGGATTCGGCGGCGTTCATACGGAGGTGCGCCGCCGAGGGACTCGTCGTCGCCGTGGGTCACACGGGCGCCTTCCCCGCGCAGATACGCGAGGCGGTGGAGGCCGGGGCGCGGCTCTCCACGCATCTGGGGAACGGGTCGCACCCGCTCCTGCCGCGCCATCGGAACTACATATGGGAGCAGCTCGCCGACGACAGGCTGTGGGCGAGCCTGATCGCGGACGGGTTCCATCTACCGGACTCGGTGCTCAAGGTGTTCCTGCGCGTCAAGGGTCGCCGGGCCGTCTTGGCGAGCGACTCCGTTCGACTGGCGGGTCTGCCTCCCGGAACGTACGACGCGTTCGCCACGGGGCGCGTGGTACTTACGGCGGAGGGCAGGCTGCATCTTGAGAGGGATCCCGATCTTCTGGCGGGCTCGGCGCTGCCGCTGGTGGCCGGCGTCTCAAGGCTCGTTGCCTCGGGGCTGTGCGGCCTGGCCGAGGCGTGGGAGCGCGCCTCGGTCCTGCCGGCGGAGCTGCTGGGCATCCCGCAGGCGGGGGGACTGGCGGAGGGGGCTCCGGCCGATATCGTGGTATTCGCCCGGCGCGGCGGGCGCGTGGAGGTCATCCGAACCTACAAGCGCGGGAGGATCGTGCACGACGCGGAGGGGCGGGACGCGAGTGCTGGTTCGTAGAACGGCGGCGGGGGCCTCGGCATATTCCGTCGAGGCCGTCTACGCCCTCCGGCGGATGATCGACGAGGGCGAGTGATCGCCGAGGGCGTCATCGAGAAGGCGGACGACGAGACGAAGACCGCCGTCATCAAGACGGGGAAGGTCCTCATTCTACGTCGATTTCGGGGCGGCTGAGAATTCGCTGTGCCTGGCGGTGGCCTACCTCGTCTGCCAAAAGGATGGGGACAAGATCACGCCGGCGACGGGCTCCCACGACAACGTCCGCGTCCGTCTCAACGCAGGGCGTAAGGAAGTGACGGTCCCTATGCGGCGCCCAGTCTGCCCTCCAGGGACTTGAAGCAGGCGTAAAGACCGTCCACGCTGTCGTGGGCCTCCTCCTCGGTGATGATCAGCGGCGGGGCGATCCGCAGCATCCTGCCGGCCAGCGGCCCTTCCAGATGAACGGCCCGTCCCTTGTCGTCGCCCTGGTACGCCGCCGTCACGCACGAATTCGCCACCTCTTCCGGGCTCTTGCCGCCGAATCCGCCTATCTCCAGCCCCCAGATCATGCCCCCGAGCTCGCCGCGTACGTGCTTGACGAAGGAAATCTCCTTCAGCCGCAGAAGTCCCTCTTCGATCACGCCCGAGGCGCGCCGCGTGTATTTCAGGACGTTCCGTTGCTCGAAGATGTCGAGCGTGGCCAGGACCGCGGCGCACGCCACTGGATTCGCGCTGAACGTGTCGGCCGCCTCGCCTGGGGCCAGGGCGGAGAAGACGTCCGACCTGCCCGCCGCGCACGAAACCGGAATCCCGTTCCCCAGTCCGTGGCTCAGTATCACAATGTCCGGTTCCAGGCCGTACGTCCTGAAGGCGTACATCTGTCCCGTCCGCCCGAAGTTCGACTGCGCTTCGTTCAGGATGAAGATGATGGAATTCTTCCGGCAGAAATCCTGAAGGGTCTGCAGGTACGCGCGCGGCGGGTGGTACGACCCCACCCCTAGATAAGGTTCGGTGATCAGACAGGCAATCCCGCGGCCTTGGAGATCCGCCTTGATCTTCTCGAGCTCATCGCGGTACGGGGCGGGGTCGAAGTGGGAGTCGCGCATAGTTATGTCGAGGCATTCCTCGCGCGGGAAGGAGACGAACCTGACGCGAGGGTCGCGGTTCGGGCCGTTCTCGTCGCCGCTGACCGCCTCGGCGAGGCCCTTGTTCCCGTGCGAGCCCCCGCGTGTCGCCAGTATCACGTCCCTCTTCGGGTCGTAGGCGAGCGCGGCGCGGAGCGCCTTCTGGACCGCGTCCGATCCCGTGGTGGCCCACAGCACCTGCTCCAGGCGCCTGCCCCCAGGCTTGGCGTGGAGGTTGTCCAGGAGCCTCCGCACCGCCATGGTTTCCGTCACCGTTACGGCATGAGTGGAGGTAAGCGGAGTCGCCCGGAAGGTTTCGCCCTCGGGCGGCGAGGCGGGCCAGCCCATGTACTTCAACACGGCGCGGTACCAGTCCGCGTTGTTGTGGCCGAGGTTGGAAACAAGTGTCCCGGACGTGTAGTCGTAGAGCTTCTTCCCTTCGGGCGTCCAGAGGAACACCCCCTCGCTGCGCTCGACGACCGGCAGGGTCGGCGTGAATGCGCGCTGTGCGGCGGGCTCGCGCTCGGCGATGAGCCTGCGCGCCTCGTTGGAGGCGTCCTCGCCGGGGAACCGTATCGGTTCTGCGGGCATAGCGATCCCTTCTGAAGCGTTCTCCCGATGCCCGTCCAGAGTATAGGCGTCCCTCGAACAAACTGTCAAGCGGCCGGCGCCGCCGCTCAGCGGCGCATGATGTCGTAGCAGGCCAGCATCTGCTTGCACCGCAGATAGAGGCGGCCGTTGGCGACGACGGGGACCGTCCAAGCGGGGCCATCCACGTCGCCCAGCGCGCCCCTGAACTCCGCGACCAACGCGAACGACGACGGCTGCGGCCTGACGAGATAAAGATTGCCGCGGATGTCCATGCAGATGAAATGATTGTCCACCCACGTCGCCGTGCCCCAGCCGATCGATGAGGTGGACCATGTTTCGGCCCCCGTGGCGAGGTCGAGGCACTTGAATTTGCCTCGGTTCTGGTAACTCTGCCCGTCGTAGCCGTAGATGGAACCGTCGACGATCGCCGGGTCTGAGTGATGCGACGAAAATTTATCCGTCGTCCAGACGAACTGCGCGCCGCGCGATCCCATGCGCAAGAGCGCCCCTCCGCGCCCGTATCCCGACGTGATGAAGACCAGGTCGCCCTGGACGACGGGCGTCGTCGCGTTGACCCCGTGAGGCGTCTCCCACGGCACGTCCCACAGTTCACGCCCGTCCCCGGGTTGCAGGCATGCCAGTCCCTTGCCGTGAAAGATCAACAAGGCCGGCGAGCCCGCGACGTTCGCCTGCGCGGGGGCCGCGTAACCGGCAGTGCCGCGGCCGCTCTTCCAGGCGACGCCTCCGGTCATCTTGTCGAAGGCGACCGCGCGGCATTCCCCGCCGCCCTGAACAACGACGAGATCACCGACTACCAGCGGCGAGGAGGCGTGACCCCATTGAGGCTCGGCGCCGCCCTCCGCGTTCACGTTCCTCCTCCACTTCATCGAACCGTCGAAGAGGCTCCAGCAGGCGAGATCGCCGCCGCGGCCGAATGTGTATGCGCGGTCGCCGTCCACCGCGGGAGTGGCCCGTGGGCCACGACCGTGCGACGAACCGCATTGCGCCTCGTAAGAACCGGTCCAGAGAAGTTCCCCCGTGGCCGCCTCGAGACAGAAAACGACGTCCCGCGACCCATCGCGCCCGGGCGCCACGAGCCGGTTGCCGGCGACGACGGGCGCGGACCAGCAGGCGTTGTCGTCACCCCGGCAAAGGTAATTCACCTCCCACAATTTTGTGAGCCCGCCCGTCCAGTCCGTCCTGATGCCCGTAACCGCCGACCGCCCGTCTCCCCGCTCGCCCCGCCAGCGCGTCCAATCGGCGCGCCCCCTCTCGATGGGCGGGAGCGCGGCGGCGGTCTTGGGGATCTCGCCGCACTTGCCCCCGACGGCACCGGAGCGGGTCAGTATCCTGATCGTCGGCCAGTAAATCGCCAAGGCGGCCGCGGCGGCGACCAGGATCGCCGCAACGGCCGCGGTCCACCACCAGAAACATTTCCTCACGCGTCGCGTAGGCCCATATGATAACCGCCGGACGCGGGCGGATGAAGAGAGGCGGATCCCCGGGGGACACGGGCATGGATGCGATGGAACTCGACACGCCGGCACTCTACGTCGATCTCGACGTCCTGGAGAAGAACATAAAGGCGATGCGGGAGCGGTGCCGGCGCTGGAAGGTCGATCTGCGGCCGCACGTGAAGACGCACAAAATACCACAGATAGCGAGTATGCAGCTGGCGGCGGGGGCGATCGGGATAACCGTGGCGAAGGTGGGCGAGGCCGAGGTGATGCCGGGCGATGACGTGCTCATAGGGTATCCGATCATGCCGGAGAAGATCGAACGGATCCGCCGGCTTTGCCGGTCCCGAAGGGTCTCGGTGGCGCTCGATTCCGTGGAGTCGGCCCGCGCGTGCGCAGGTATCCCGGCGCTGGTCGAGATCGACGTGGGAGCCGGCCGCTGCGGCGTGCGCGACGCGGACCAGCTGGTGGCGGTGGCCCGCGCGTGCACCGACTTCCGCGGCGTTTTCTACTGGCCGGCGTGGCTGGACGACGAGGGGTTCCGCAGGGCGGAGCGCATCGTGGCGGCGGGCCTGGAGGCCCTTGGAAGGGCCGGGTTGGAGCCGCAAGTCGTGTCGGGGGGATCAACCCCGGGGGCGTCGAGGACGCCCCTAATACCGCAGACGACGGAGATACGACCCGGCACCTACGTTTTCAACGACGCCAATTGCGTCGCCGCCCGATGCGCCGGCTTGGAAGACTGCGCCCTCCGTGTCCTGGTCACCGTGGTGAGCGCGGCCGAAAGAGATCTCTGCATCGTCGACGGCGGATCCAAGACGTTCTCCAGCGAGCCCACGCGAGGGACGTCCACGTACGGGATCTTTCCTGAACTTCCATGGACGATGTTCCAGTTGAACGAGGAACACGGTTACGTCCGCACCGGTGGCCATCCTGCCAGGGTCGGTCAAAAGGTGTGGGTCGTCCCCAGCCACGTCTGCCCGGCCGTCAATCTGCACGACGAGATCTATTACGGCCGCAGGGGCCGGGTCGAGGGCACCTGGAGGGTGGCGGCGCGCGGGCGCGTGCGCTAGACGATCGTCTTCAGGAATGAACGAGCGTCGTCGTTCATCGAGAGATTGTTGAAGAAAACGAAAGCCTCGGTTACCGTCAGGCCGCGCAGTGTCTCACGCAGTCGAGCAAGATCGTCGGTCGTGTACCTGTATCGGTATATCCTGGGGCCGGGTGGCGAACCGTGTAATCGGAAATAGGCTGTCCGGCAGGCCCCGTAGGCGACCGGCGACGCCTTGAAGGGATCACGGCAATCGATCAGTCCGTGCTCCTCGCAAAGGGCCGCAATCGAATCATCGTTCCAACCACGCATCTCCACGGCGATTTCAATGCCGCGGCGCTCCGCCTTCGAAAAGAAACGCCTGGCGGCCTCCACCGCAGTCGGGCTGTCCTCGAACCCGGCCGGCGTCTGTACGAGGACGATCGGCGCCCGTAGTGCCATACAGATGTCCAGCGTCCTGTCCCACGAGTTCCAGACCTCCGGCGTGTCTTGTAAGAGGTGGAATTGAGCTCGACGACATCAAACGTCGTCGCGTATCGCGCAAGGCCACCGGGCACCCCGCAGCATCCCACGCGGATCTTCATGATCCGGCGATATTGCGGGATTTCGCGTAACCTTTCAAGGCGCCGCGCATACTCTGATCGGGAAGCGCGATGAAGGAAGAGGAGCGGTGCATTGAAGCGGACGCCGAGGCCGTCCGGCGAGTCTTGGGGGGAGAACGTCAGGCGTACGGGGATCTCGTGCGCCGACACCAGGGGCGGTTGAGGTCCCTCCTCTCCTTCTACTGCCGCTCGGCCGAGGAGGTCGAGGAGTTTCTCCAGGAGGCCTTCGTGCAGGCATATGCCCAGCTTCGCCGGTACGACGCCTCGATGCCGTTCTATCCCTGGCTGAGGGCGATCGCTCTGAACGGCCTGCGGATGGAGATCAGGCGAAGGGAGACCGCCCGAAGCGGGCCGGTAGAATACCTCCGCAGGCTCCAGCTGGCGCAGATCGAGAACGACGCCTGTGGGGGCGTGGCCGAGGCGCGCGGCGCCGCCCTGCGCAGGTGCATGGAAAAACTACCCGCCGAGCAGGCGGAACTTCTGGAGGACAAGTACGCCAGGGGCAGGCCACTGGCGGAGATCGCCGCCCGGCTGGGCACGAGCCTTGGCGCGCTCAAGGTCAGGCTTTTGCGCCTGAGGGAGGCGCTCAGGAAGTGCATCGACCGGCAGCTGGCGGAGGAGCGGCGTTGATGGACAGGTTCGAGGAACTGGCGGCCGACTATCTTGAAGGCGACATCTCCCAGGCGGACCTTGCCGAGCTAGCCGGCATGGTCGAGGCCGACGAACTACTCCGCCGACGCCTCGTCGAGCTGGCCGGCGTGGACGGTCTTCTTCGCGCCCGCCTCGCCTCGGCGGATCTGGACGAGGCCCTGCTTCGACGCATCTCCATGTGCCTTGTCGGTCGCGAGCAGGAGGACCTGACGACGGCGCGGGTTCTTGAGCGTATAGGCGAGGCCGATGGGCCGGCAATAAACATATCGCGCCTGCGCGCCCTCCGCATGGCCCGGCGTTTCCGCAGGATCGGCGCCGGAGCGCCCGCCTGGATATGGATACCGGCCGCGGCGGCCGCGATCGCGGCGGTGGGCGCGGTCATGTTCGCGTCCGGACGCCCACACGTGCCTTCACCGCAGCCGTCCGTCGTACGTGTAACGGAGGAGCCTTCCGCACCGATTGAGCCCGCACGCGCCAAGTCGATCGCCAAGGAGGAGCCGCGTCGTGAGGGGGCCGCGGGTCCCGACGATGTCCCTCCCGGTCCGGATACTGCGGTCGTCGAACCGGCGCCGGTGGAGAAGCTTCCGCCCGCGCCGCAACCGGCGCCACGGCCGTTGCCGCCGGCACAGCCCCGTCCGACGATAGCGGCCGTGGCCCGCTTGGTCGAATTGGATGGGGAGGCGAAGGTTACCGGCGAAACGGGGAATCTGGCGGCCAGGAAGGGCCAGGAGATCCTGCCCGGACAGGGGATCGAGGTATCGGGATCTGCCGTGGTTGAATTTGCCGACGGCACCCGTCTGGAATTGGGAGAGGGTAGTTCGATCGGTGAGTTCGCCGACAGGGAGGGGAAGCTCGTTCACCTGATCCGCGGCGCCGTCAAGGCGGAAATAGTCCGGCTGCCGGCGGGGCGCCCAATGACGTTCGTGACCCCGAAGGCGGAGGCCACGGTGATAGGAACGACCTTGAGGATAGAAGCGGCCGCCGATTTCACGAGTCTCGACGTCTTGCAGGGCAAGGTGCGCCTGAAGCGGCTGACGGACGGAAAGACCGTGGAAGTCTCCGGGGGGCAGCGCGCGGTCGTGGCGCCCGGGGTTGAATTTGCCGCGGTGGCCAGGCAGGCGGTCGTGAGCTTCACTCTCATCAACGCCGACAACGGCCGGCCCGTGCCGGGATTCGATCCTCTCAAGGACGGCGCCACGATCAATCTCGCGCGCCTGACGACGAGGAACGTCAACCTGCGGGCCAATACGGCGCCCCCGGTAGTGGGGTGCGTGCAGTTCGCCCTTGACGGGGATCGCGAATTCAACACGGAACGGGAGCCCCCTTATGCGATGGTGACGAGCCCGGGTGCGGTCTACGCCGGTTGGACGCCCTCGCCCGGATGGCATACGGTCACGGCGACTCCCTACAGCGGGCCGCCGGGGCCGGGCAAGCGACGCGGAACGGGCGTACCCGGGGAGGCGTTGACGATACGATTTCAAGTGATCGACAGTAAATAATGCGCCTCGCCCCGGACGGGGACGAGGGGTTCGAAAGGAGATCGCTCCATGAAGAGAGATGCCGCGCTCTCGGTCTGCCTCGCGCTGGCCGCCTCCGGCGCCGTGGAGGCGCAGGATGCCGTCTATCCGGGATCTTCCTGGACAGCCAAACCGCCTTCCGAGCTGGGCATGGATCCGGCGAAGCTGGCGACCTTCAGCGGCTACGTCGGCGGCCGGGGTTTCGTCTCGCGCCGCGGGTACCAGGTATATACATGGGGAGATCATGCGGCGCGCGGCGACATAGCCTCTGCGGCCAAGCCCATCTACGCCCATTTTCTCTTCAAGGCCGTTGAGGAGGGAAAGCTTTCCAGCGTGGATGTGAAGGCCAATCTATACGAACCGCGGCTCAACGACATCAACGCCGCGCTCGGCTACAAGGACAGGAACATCACCTTCAGGCACATGGCCAATCAAATATCCTGCTACGGCGTCAAGGAGGCCCCCGGCGCGGCGTTCGACTACAACGACTGGCAGATGGCTCTTTTCTGGGATACCCTTTTCCTCAAGGTCTACGGCGCGACGTACTCCAACGTGGACGCCAACGTGCTGCGTCCCAAGCTGGCGGATCCACTCCAGTGCCAGGACAACCCTACCTTCATGGCCTTCGGGACGGGCGACAGGCCCGGTCGCGTCGCGATATCCCCCCGCGACCACGCGCGGATCGGGCTTCTTTACCTGCGCGGTGGGAATTGGAAGGGCGTGCAGCTGTTGAGCGCGGCCAACGCCAGGATGGCCGTGACAAGCCCGCTGCCCAATTCCATCCCCAGGACCGCCGGCCAGGCGGCGGAGATGATCCCGGGCCAGCGCTCGATCGGCTCTAAGACGGTCCCGGACAACCAGACCGATCACCTGGGCAGCTACAGCTGGCTGTGGTGGACGAACGGCGTCGACCGGAACGGCAGGCGCCACTGGCCCGACGCGCCCCTCGACACGTACGGCATGTTCGGCCACGGGGGCAAGAGGGCGATGGTCGTCATCCCCCACCTCGATATGGTCGCGGCGTGGAACGATTCCGTCATAGACGGATCCACGATGGCGAACGAGGCCATCAAAAGGCTGGTCGCGTCCGTCACCAACGCCGGGCCATTGCCGGGCCAGATAGTGCCCGATGCGGGCAATCCCGCCTGGCTGAGGCGCAGCGGGGGCGGACCGTTCTTCATGGCGGGGCCCGGCGATCCCGAGGGTTTTCTCTACCGCGGCACGCGCAACGCCGACGGCACGCGGAACGGCGACCAGATGGCGCTTATCAACAAGATGAAAGGCACCGGTGCCAACTGCATATACGTGATGGCAGTGCGCTCCCACGGCGGCGACGGCGGCCCGATTGAAAACCCCTTCGCTGATTCGGATCCAGCGAAGGGACTCGACGAAGACATCCTCCAGCAGTGGGAAGAATGGTTCACGGAGATGGACCGCAACGGGATCGTCATATTTTTCATCTTTTACGACGACGGCGCCCGGGTCTGGGACACGGGGGACGCCGTCGGCACCGCCGAGAAGGCCTTCATCAACACGATAGTCAACAGGTTCGAGCACCATAAGAATCTGATCTGGTGCGTCGCGGAAGAGTACGGCGAGACCTACACCGCCGCCCGGGTGAAGGCGATGGCGGCCGAGATCCGCGCCGGTGACGATCACGACCACGTGATCGCGGTACACAAGAACAGCGGCACCAGCTTCTCCGAATTCGCCGAAGATCCGAACATAGACCAGTTCGCCATGCAGTACAACGCGGGGACGCCCGCCGAGCTGCATGCCGGGGTAGTCGACGCCTGGAACCGCGCGGGCGGGAAATTCAACGTCAACATGTCCGAGGCCGCCAACTACGGCAGCGGGGCTACCGCCCGCAAGAAGGACTGGGCGTGCGCGCTCGCCGGGGCATACGTTATGAGGCTGGGAATGGACATTGCCTCCACCTCGACCTCCGACCTCCAGGATTGCGGCCGGCTCGTGAGTTTCATGGAATCCACCGACTTCCACAAGATGGCGCCCCACGACGAGCTCAGGCACGGCGGGACGGAGTACGTGCTGGCGCTCCCCGGGGACAGCTACATCGCGTACGCCTCGAGTCTGTCGGGGAACATCGGGTTGAAGAACATGACCGCGGGCACTTACGACTTCAAGTGGTTCGACTGCGCGAACGGTTCAGCGGTGGTTCAGACGGGGATGAGCGTGTCGGCCGGCGACAGGTCGTGGGCCAAACCGTCGGGGATAGGCAATGAACTGGCCGTTTGGATCAAGAAGACGGGAGGATCGG
>FWPU01006219.1_pt1 | contig 24359 bp, 22 predicted proteins | sample 2228361 | NCBI WGS metagenome assembly FWPU01 (sample SAMEA103939777, study PRJEB20133) | metagenome | reverse complement strand
GTGATGCGCGAGCCGATGGCCGCACCGAACACCACGAAATAGAGCGAAGTCGAGATCACCGGCGAGACAACGCTCTGCATCAACGTGCGGCCGGTGCGGGCCATCTCGAATTTGTAGATGGCGAGAACGGCGCGGTAATTCATTGCTGCCTCACCAGCCCGACGAAAATGTCCTCGAGCGAACTCTGATTGGTCTCCAAATCGCGAAAACGAATGCCGACGCGGTTCAAGTCGGCGAGCAGGGCGGCGATGCCCTTGCGATCGACCTGAGTGTCGTAGGTGTAAACGAGGTCGTTGCCGTCGGATTCGAGAGTAAGACCATAGGGGGCAAGCTCGTGCGGGATCGCGTCGAGCTTCTTCTGCAGGTGGAGCACGAGCTGCTTCTTGCCAAGCTTGCGCATCAGCTCGGTCTTGTGCTCGGTCACGATGATTTCGCCCTTGTTGATGACGCCGACACGGTCGGCCATATCCTCGGCCTCCTCGATGTAGTGCGTGGTGAGAATGATGGTGACGCCGGACTTCCGCAGGTCGCGCACCACCTGCCACATGTCCTTGCGCAATTCGACGTCGACGCCGGCGGTGGGCTCATCGAGAAAGAGTATTTCAGGCTCGTGCGAAAGCGCCTTCGCAATCAGCACCCGGCGCTTCATGCCGCCGGACAAGGTGCGGATCTGGGAATCCTTCTTGTCCCAGAGCGAAAGCTGCTTCAGCACCTTCTCGATATGGGCGGGATTCTTCGGCTTGCCGAACAGGCCGCGGCTGTAGTTGGCGGTCGCCCACACCGTCTCGAACAGCTCGGTGTAAAGCTCCTGCGGCACGAGGCCGATGAGCGAGCGCGCAGCGCGGTAGTCACGGATGATGTCGTGGCCGCCGACCGTCACCGTGCCGGAGGTCGGATTGACGATGCCGCAGATGATGCCGATCAGCGTGGTCTTGCCGGCGCCGTTTGGCCCGAGCAGGGCGAAAATCTCGCCGCGATGCACTTCGAGGTTGATGTTGTTGAGCGCGCGAAAACCGGAGGCGTAGGTCTTCGACAGATTTTTGACGGAAATGACGGGCTGCATCGGATCAAGAAGGGCGGGAGCAAAATTCGGGTGAAGGAAGCGGCGGGCCAACCTGCGTCCGGGACATAGGCATCGATCCGCGGCATCGCCAGCCCTGTGGATTTCGAAGGCGCGGGACCGGCGGCAAAACTGCCGCGGGCATTGCTCTGGTTTTTCGCCGTTTCCTATACTTGACCGTCAGGCCCGAGAATGAAACCCCCGCCATTCGAATATCACGATCCGCGCACCCTCGCCGAGGCGATGGCGCTGCTCGACCGGCTGGAGAATGCAAAGCTGCTCGCCGGCGGGCAGTCGCTGATGCCCATGCTGAACATGCGCTTCGTGCTGCCCGACCATGTGATCGATCTCAACCGGGTGGAAGGCTTGTCCTACATCAAGGAGACGGACGGGGCGCTGGAGATCGGCGCCATGACGCGGCAGTACGAAGTGGAATTCTCCGAGGTCGTGAAACGGCGGTGTCCGCTCTTGCACCAGGCGATCCTGCACGTCGGGCATCGGCAGACGCGCAACCGCGGGACGGTGGGCGGTTCGCTTTGTCATCTTGATCCGGCGGCGGAGCTGGTGGCAGTGGCAGCGGCACTCGAGGCGACCGTGGTGGTCGCCGGCGCAAACGGCCGCCGCGAAATCAACTTCGCACATTTTCCCGCCGGCTACATGACGCCCGCGATCGCGCCAAATGAGATCGTCACGGCGGTGCGATTGCCGTTGTGGGCGGCGGGGCACGGCGCGGCGTTCGTGGAGTTTGCGCGGCGGCACGGCGACTTCGCCATCGTCTCGGCGGCGGCGCTCTTGGAGTGCAACGGCGCCGGCAGGATCACGCGTGCATCGGTGACCCTTGGCGGCATCGCCGCGGCGCCGGTACGTGTGGCGGAAGTCGAGCAGGCCATCACGGGGCAGACAGCGCGGCCAGAGCTGTTCCGCGACGCCTGCGAAGTCTGCCGCAAGCTCGAGGCGATCGAAGATATTCACGCACCGGCAGCTTACCGCCAGCACCTCGCCGCGGTGCTTTCGCGCCGCGCACTTGAACAGGCGTCGAGGGCCGCCCGGCGAGAAACGGCGCTGCATTAGCGATGAGCCGTACGCGCGACATTTCCGTTACGGTCAACGGCAAGCGCTATCAGCGCAAGGATGTGGACGTGCGGCTTACGCTCGCCGATTTCCTGCGCCACGAGCTTTTGCTCACCGGCACGCATCTCGGCTGCGAGCACGGTGTGTGCGGCGCGTGCACGGTGCTGATCGATGACCGCTCGGCGCGCTCGTGCTTGATGCTCGCCGTGCAAGCGGAGGGGCACAACATTCTTACCATCGAAGGCATTGCGCCCAGCGAGGACAAGCTGCATCCGCTGCAGGAGGCCTTCCGCGACAATCACGGGCTGCAATGCGGCTTCTGCACGCCGGGAATGTTGACGACACTGCTCGAATTCCTGCGCGACAATCCCGATCCCACCGAGCAGCAGGTGCGGATCGCCATTTCCGGCAACCTCTGCCGCTGCACCGGCTACCACGGCATCGTGATGGCGGCGCTTGATGCGGCTAAACGCATGCGTGCCGCAAGCTAGGCGCGTTTCACGACAATGTGAGGCCGACCGCTTTCCGCGCCACCGCCTCGAATCCGCCGCACATCAGGCTCACTGCGGCAACGCCGGTAACGCGGTGTGTGGTGCGGCCGCAACCAAGCAGTGTTCCTTGCGTTACCAACCACCCACGTCAGGCGGAGTCCGCCGGGAGTCCACCCATGAAGATTTACAAGATCGTCTTTGCCGGTTTGATCTTTGCAGCGCTGTCGCTCGCAGCGCAGGCACAGCAGCGTCCGGATGGCCGGGGTCCTCCGCCGGCGAAGGGACCAAAGCCGACGCCTGCCGACGTGCAGCGCGTGGTCGCCTCCATCACCGCCGATCGGGCTAAGCTGCAGGCCTATTGCGAGATGATGAAGCTCGATGAGCAGATCGCAAAGGCCGAGGAAAGCAAGGATATGAAGAAAGCGGAAGCGCTGGCCAAGCAGGCTGATGAGATGTCGCAAAAGCTCGGGCCGGAATACGCAAGCCTGATGGAGCGGCTGGAGCAGGTCGACCCGTCGTCGCCGGAAGGCCAGCGGCTGTCGGCGGCCTTCGAGCCGCTGGACAAACGGTGTACCGGCCGCTGAGACGGCGGCGTCACTTCGCTGCAATGCCGCGTGGTGACGTCCCAAAGCCCTGCGCTATGATCGGGCTGAGGGGCGAGACCATGTCCACCGCCGCCATCGCCCGCATCGTGCTGGCCACGGAGGGCGAGTACCGCATCGAACATTTTTATGAGCAGGCGTCGCTCGCCTGGCGCGGGGGAAGCGTTGACATCGGCGAGCACTACGGGGATCCGATTTGTGCCGTCATCAATCCGCAGGCGGGCTGGTGCGCAACCGGCGGCGAAGGTCTCGTGATCTGTCATTTCGAAGGCGGCCTGCCGAGAGGGCCGACACGGGTGTCGCCGAAACGGATGAAAGTGCTCGAGCTGTGGCGGCGCGCAAATCCGCCGCCGATGAAAGCCTATTGGTCAGTGGAAGGGGCTTGGCTGTACCAGGACGATCTGATCCGCGTGGTAGTGGAACCCGCAAGCGAGCACGCCGGTCTCTACGAGGTCAACGTGACCACACTCTCCTGGCGCAAGATCTGACGGCGTTTCCGCAAGTGATCCTGCCGGTCTTGAGGTGTGCGTCGAAGCCTCCAAGCACTATTCTGCGGCGAAGAAGGCGCGTAATTCCGCATAGGTTTCTTCGGGGGCTTCTTCGGAAAGGTAGTGTCCGCAGGGCAGCGTCTTGGCAGCGACAATGTTGGCGGCATAGTCCTTCCAGATTTTCACCGAATCATGCAGGCGCCCAACGGCGCCGGTTGCGCCCCAGAGCAGCAAGGTGGGGCAGATGATCTTCCTGCCAGCCGCGAAATCCGTCGTATCCATCGCAAGGTCGACAGTGGCGCAGGCGCGGTAGTCTTCGCACATGGCGTGCACGGTGGCCGGATTGCGGAAGCAGCGCTTGTATTCCTCGAGCGCCTCCTCGCCAAAGAAGCTCAAGCCCTGCGCGGTCTTGGCGAGCTTTCTTTCGATGAAGAAATCGGGGTCCGCGCTCATCAGCCGTTCGGGCATGTCATAGGGCTGGATCATGAAGAACCAATGATAAGAGGCGGTAGCCCAGGCCTGCGTGATATTGTTGAACAGATAATGCTGCGGGATGATGTCGAGGATCGCCACGCGCGAAACCTTCTCGGGATAATCAAGGCACATGCGGTGAGCGACGCGCGCGCCGCGATCATGACCGGCCACGCCGAAACGCGAAAAGCCGAGTGCGGCCATCACTTCTACCTGGTCCTGCGCCATGGCGCGGAAGGAATAGTTGGAGTGATCCGCGCCGCCCGGCACCTTTTCGGAGTCGCCGTAGCCGCGCAGGTCGGTGGCGACCACGGTGAACTCCTGCGCAAGACGCGGGGCAAATTTGTGCCACGACAGATGCGTGAAGGGATTGCCGTGCAGGAGCAGGAGCGGCGGGCCGTTGCCGCCGTACACGGTGACGATGCGGGCGCCGGAAGTCTTGATCTCGGTGCGGGTGAAACCTTCCATCATGTTCGCTCCCTCCCGGCAACACTCTCCGGACATCGCGCAGCGGATGCAAGTGCCCAAGCGTGCGCATGATTTCCGCTCGCGAAAGGCGAAGGGCGGGCATGGACATCGCCAGGCATCGAGACGCGGCGGTGCCGCGGGTGCACCTGCCCAACCCGTGATTGCGGCTTTCGCGCCGGGGTGGAGTTGCGTAAGCTTCGTTGAGCCGCCCGCTGAGTGCCCGGCAGGCGGCGCAGCCGAAACGAACATTGCTCACGGGGAGGGGCGCATGAAGAAGCTGTCATTGGCCATTCTATCGCTGTTTGCCGCGATCCTGGGATGCGCGGGTGCGCTCGCGCAGACCTATCCGTCGCGTCCAATCACCATCGTCGTCGGTTTCCCGCCGGGAGGGCCGACCGACACCGTGGCGCGCATTCTCGCCGAGCGGTTGAAGACCTCGCTCGGCGAAAGCGTCGTGGTGGAGAACGTGAGCGGAGCCGCGGGCACCACCGCGGGCTACAAAGTCGCGCGCGCGGCGCCGGACGGCTACACGCTCTCGGTCGCGCAATGGACTACGAACGTAGGCGCGGCCGCGATCTATCCACTGTCATACGACGTGCTCAAGGATTTCGAGCCGATCTCGCTGCTCACCACCTCGTATCTATGGATCATCGGCAAGCCGGGGCTGGCGGCGAAAAATCTCAAGGAAGTCGTCGCGCATCTGAAGGCCAATCCGGGCAAGGTCACGCTCGGTACGGTGGGCGTGGGCAGCGCAGCGCATCTGTGCCTCGTGGACTTCCTCAACAAGACCGGAACGACCGCGCAGTTCGTGCCCTATCGCGGCGGTGCGCCGGCGCTGCAGGACATCGTGGGCGGACAGATCGAACTCGCGTGCCTCGAAGCCTCGCAGACGCTCGCCGTCTTCCGCGCCGGGAAGATCAAAGTGTTCGGGGTGGCGGCGGCGAAGCGTTGGCCGGGAGCGCCCGAGGTGCCGACGCTGGCGGAAGGCGGCGTGCCGGGAGTCGATATCGCCTTCTGGCACGGATTGTGGGCCCCGAAAGGAACGCCCAAGCCGATCATCGACAAACTCAACGCCGCGGTGGTGGAAGCCTTTGCCGATCCGGCCGTGCAGAAGCGATTCACCGACATCGGCCACGTGCTGCCAACGCGCGAGCAGCAGAATCCGCAAGCCTTGTTCGCCCACCACAAGGCGGAAATCGACAAATGGTGGCCAATCATCAAGGCGGCGGGAATCAAGCCGACCAACTGAGGATCGCCCGGAAAGGATCTGCATGCGGGTTGTGATCGTTACAGCGGCGTTCAGCGCTGCGTTGAGCTGGGCGGGGACGAGTTTCGCCCAGCCGGTCTACCCCTGGTGTCTGAAAGCGGATATCGGCGCCGGCGCCATGGTGGACTATTGCTACTTCGCCACCTTCGAGCACTGCGCGCAGGAGCGCTTCCGCTGGGGCACCACATCGTTCTGCATCCTCAATCCGCAGCACTATTTCCGGCCGGACGCTCCGGAACGGCGGCCACACCCGGCGCGGCGGCGCGGCGAACGGTAGAAAAACGTCCTGGACGCGGAGCACTTTGCTCCGCACCGCGCCGCGCCCGGGACACATGACCCAAATCAAGACAAGACGTTCAATCGTCGACTTCGGAGGTGCCGGGACGGACGAGAGTTTCCGGCAACATATCCCGGCCGCTGCGCTGGCGGAGGAGGGTTTTCTCGCCGGTTTGCTGCCAATCGCCGGCCGCCGCGCGGCGGGCGCAGTTCTCCCATTCGTCGGTCCAGTCGCCAAGCGTGTAGCCGTGCCAGGGTGCGCGCACGGTGAGCGGCGGCAGCTTCAGTTGCTCCCACAGGGCGCGGGCGCGCTCCATGTAGGGCGCAGTCGGCAACGCAAGCGGCGGCATTGCCCGCTTGCGCGTGGCGTCGATCAGAAGACCGGAGTCGGTCTTGCGCGGCCCGTATTGTGCGCCTTGCACGCCGCCCCGGTGCGGCACGATCTGCACGTCCTCGGCCGGGTCGGTGCGGTAGGCGAGCGACCACAGCACCGCATCGAGGCTCGAGGCAGGGTCGATATCCTCGCTCACCGCGATGATGATCTTGCCGCAGTTTGACTGCAGGGTCGCCGCGCCGTGCAAGGCGCGCCAGACCTCAGAACGGGCGACCTCGGCGGCGAATTGCAGGAAAATGACCGGACGCAGGTTCGACAGCGGCTCGTGCATGACGACCTGGCGCACACTCTTGATGCCGAGGTTGGTGCGCAGGTGCGCCAGGAACAGCGGCTCGTAGGCGACCTTCTTGATCACGCTCGATTCGCTCGGCGTGACCTGACTGATGATTGAGGCGAACACCGGCGCGCGCTTGTGCGTGATCGCGGTCACCTGCATGGGCATGTTATAGGCTTCGAGCGCCACATAGCCGTTGCTCTCCCCGAACGGCGCTTCCGGTTCGAGCACCTCGGGGTCGATCAGCCCTTCGATGACGATCTCGGAATCGGCGGGGACTTCGAGGTCGATGGTGCGGCAGCGCGTGATCGGGATGGGCGCGCCAGCGGCGGCGCCAGCGACCGCCATCTCGTCCACGTCAACGGCGAGTTTCTGCGGTCCGGTGAACATCACGATGGGCGCGCAGCCCACGACGATTGCGATCGGCATCTTCTCGCGGCGATTTCGGTATTTCAGCCAGTGCAAAAAGCCGCCGGCGCCGGTCGCCTCGCGTGCCACCATCCGCACCACCAGACGGTCCGGAGCTTTCAGCGCGGCGCGATAGGTCCCCATGTTGCGAATGCCGCTCTCGGGATCTTTGGTGATGCAGAGGGTTGCGGTCAGATAGGGCGCGGCGTCAAAGCCCGGCGTCGACACCGGCACCGGCAGGCGGGCGAGCCCGCCGTCGGGCGCGCGCAAATCCGGTCCGGTGATGACAATTTCGTGGCAGGGCGCGGCGTTGACGAACGTCGGCGGCACCGGGTTGGCGATCGCCTCCATCCAGGCGTCGCCGATCTGCTCCACGGCGCGGCCCATGCCGATCGCGTAGATACGGGGGGAGGCGGCCAGTGCACCGAGCACCACCGGCATATCGTAGCGGCGCCCGCGCGCATCGGTCACGTTGGTGAACAGAAACGCGCGGCGCTCGTTCTCCGGCACTCCGCCGATGAATTGCCAGCGCACCAGCGGATGCAGCTCGGTGTCCTTGTTGATCGGTTGGTCGATGCGCACCAGCAGTCCGGCGGCCTCGAGGTCGCGCAGGTGGTCCTGAAAATCGAGCCGCGGTTTTGGCTGCGACGGAACGGCGCGGCGCGAGGTGTCGGGTTGATCAAGCATGGCAAGCCTGGTGTCGCGCCAAGCCTAGCACGCCACAAGCATGCGCTTGCCGGGAAAAGTCCGACCGGGGGGCCGAGCTCCGGGATTCGCTATTTCTTTCCCATCATGCCGGCGGCCTTCAGAACCGGCGGCCAACGCTTGAACTCCTCGGCAAGGTAGGCGCGCGCCTTGGCAGGATCGGAATCGGGCACCGGCTCGAATCCGGATTTGACCAGCGCGGCCTGGAAGGCGGCATCGCCCATGATCGCCCTGTTGGCGGCGGCGATTTTGTCGATGATCGGTTGCGGCGTCGCAGCGGGTGCGAACACTCCGGTAAACAGTTGCGCCACCATGTTCGGCACCCCGGCTTCCGCGGCGGTGGGGATATCGGGGGCGCCTTTCAGGCGCGCCGGCGCCGCCACTGCGAGAATGCGCACCTTGCCGGTGCGATGCAGCTCCAGCACCTGACCGGTGACGTTCGGCATCATGATCGGAATGTGGCCGCTCACTACGTCGGCGATACCGGGACCGGCGCCCTTGTAGGGAACATGCACGATGTCATTGAGTCCGGTGAGTTGCTTGAACATCTCGCCGGCGAGATTGGTGAGCGTGCCGGCGCCCGCGGAGCCGTAAGACATCTTGCCAGGATTGGCCTTGGCGTAGGCAATAAGCTCCTTGAGGTCCTTGGCCGGAAGCTTGGCATTGACCACGATCGCGATGGAGGAAATTGCAATGATCGCAATCGGCGCAAAGTCCTTGATCGGATCGTACGGCGGCTTGGCCATGGAAACCGGCTGGAGCACCTGCGTCGAGGTGTTGCCGAGCAGGAGCGTGTAGCCATCGGGGGCGGCGCGCGCGACTTCGTGGGCGCCGATCGTGCCACCTCCGCCACCCTGATTTTCAATGACGATGGTGCCAAGATGCGGCTTGATCTTCTCGCCCCACAACCGGCCGACCGTGTCGACCACGCCGCCGGCGGCAAAGGGGACCACGAGCTTGATGGGCCGTTCCGGATAAGTGGCCTGCGCAAAGGCGGAACGCGGGGCGAGCGCGGGCGCGACGAGCAATGCCGACCCGTATGCCAGCAACGCGCGCCGGTTGAGAAAATCGCAATTCATGACGGCCATCCTGTCATTGGCTGATTACAATGCGCCTTTCTGCTCGGCGGGGTTAGCCCGGTCGAGCAGCGCTTCCAGCTTAAACAGTCGCGCTGCGTTCTTCCAGAGAATCTGTTCGCGTTCTGTCTGCGTCAGTTTGGCGTCATCGAGCACCTTCAAGCGGATTTGATGCAACGTCGCGGGCACGCGCAGCCAGCGCCAAGTGGTCGACCAGTCGGTGCCGAACAGAATGCGATCGGCGCCGAGCTTGTCGATGGCGAAGCGGAGATGGCGGGGACAGGTTCCCACCACGTCCAAGTAGATGTTGACGTTGCGCATGGCGACAGACATCACGGTGTCGAAGTAGCGGTCGATGCTGCGGCCCATCTTGGTCAGAATTACCGGCACGCTCGGATGGCGGCCGGCCACTTCGTCAGCCCAGACCGGGTCGCCGTAGAACAGCCCACCGGGGAACTGCGACCAGGCGGTCGGAAACTGGATCGGCACCTCGTACCTCTCGGCGACGCGCATGATGCCGGAGAGATCGTTGGCGATCCTCTCGGGGTTTACGTGATTGGTCAGCGAGCGCACGAAGATCTCGCCGATACCGTACATGCCCAGCTTGCCGAGCGCGCGGTCGAGCTCGGCCGGCGCCTGTTCGCGCACCGGAGCGGGATCGTCGAGGTAGCCGGCGGCTTCCTGGTCGTGCCCCACGCGGGCGAGCGGCGCCATGCGCGTCGGATGCCGCTTGGCGGCGGCGGCGACCATGTCGTTGGTCACATAACCGGCGCGCGCCTGCACGAGGGCGAAGCTGATGCCGTTCTTGTCCATGTCGGCAACCAGATCGTCGGTGCAATCGATCGGCTGCTCGGTCAGGTTGCACTTGTAGAGCTCGGGGTGCCGCGTGCGGAATGCAATCGCATCCTCCATGGTGCGGATGTACTTGCTGAGATCCCTGAACGAGGGAAAGCTGAAAATGTGGACGTGGGTGTCGATGATCATGCGTTTTTCGGAACAGTATTGCACTTCGATTGCAGTCATGATGTCAGTCGAGCGCGACCGCAGACAATAGACAATGCCGCGGACACTCGTTCAGCGCATGCATGCGTTGCGAAATTGGCGCAACATCGCTTCCGTGTGACTGGCAAACACGGAGAGCGGTGCGTGCAGGAGGAAAATCAATGACGACGCGCAAGGACGACCCGGCGTTCATCTATTTTCCGACGCACTACCGCTGGTCGATGGGTTTGCTGCTGTGTCTCAGCGCAGCGCCATGGGGCGGGGCGGAAATCGACGAGGTCAACCGGGTTGGCCGGGCGCTGTCGGCGAAGATCGGCGACGATGAGTCCTGGTTCGAGGAATGGACGCGCATGGGCGAACGCGTCGAGACGCGCGGACGCCAGGCGGAGGCCGAAGGCCACAACGTCACAGCGGCGTCCTGCCTGATGCGGGCGGCACACTACTACCAGACCGGCGAGCGCTTCCTGCATCCGAAATCCGAGCGGGCCCTTGCAATCTACAGGCGGTCGGTGGCGGCGTTCCGCGCCGGTGCAGCCTTGCTTCTCCGGCCGCGCATCGAGCCGGTGGAGGTGCCGTACGAGAACACATCGCTGCCCGCGTTGTTCGTGCGTCCGGAACCCGCGACACCCGGGCGCAAGCCGGCCCCGGCGGTGGTGTTCTTCGACGGCTTCGACATCACCAAGGAGATTCAATATTTCAAGGCAGTGCCGGATCTTGCCGCACGCGGCATCGGCTGCCTGATCGTGGACGGGCCGGGCAACGGCGAGAGCGTGCGATTCCGCAACCTGCCGCTGATCGCGGAGACCGAACGCTACGCGACCGCCGCCTACGAATATCTCGCCGGCCGCAAAGAGGTCGATGCCAAGCGCATCGGCGTGATGGCGATCAGCCTCGGCGGCTACTATGCGCCGCGGGCGGCCGCGCTCGAGCCGCGGTTTGCCGCCTGCGTCGCCTGGGGCGCGCAATGGGACTACCACGAGGTGTGGCGGCGGCGGTTCGAGGCCCTCGACAAGGGGCGTGTGCTCTCTCTTTCGGTTCCGCCCGAGCATCTGATGTGGGTGTTCGGCGTCGACAGCCGCGAGGCGGCGATGAAGAAGCTCGAAGGCTTTCGGCTCGACGGCATCGTGCAGAAGATGAAATGCCCGTTTCTGCTTGTGCACGGAGAGGGCGACGAGCAGATTCCGCTCAGCCTTGCCGAGAAATGCTTCGCCGCGGTCGGATCGAAAAACAAGACGCTGAAGGTGTTCACGCGCGAGGAGGGCGGGTTCCACCATTGTCAGGTCGACAACATCACGCTCGGGACGCAATATATGTGGGACTGGCTCAGCGACGTGCTGAAGCCGGGATCGTGAACGGGCATGCACCCCCTGCTCGGCGACAATCTGATCAAGCAATATTACGCGGCAGGGTTCTGGCGCAACGACACAATCTATTCACTCGTGCGTGCGCATGCGAGACGGGCGCCGGAGAGTTTCGCGCTGCGCGAGCGAGATCGACGGTTCACCTACCGGCAGCTGGTGGAGGCCGCGGACGCGCTGGCATCCGATCTTGCACGGCACGGGCTCAAAGCAGGCGATCGGGTTTCGGTGTGGCTGCCGAACCGCCTCGAGCGCGTGATCGCGTTGCTTGCCTGCTCGCGCAACGGTTTCGTGTGCTGCCCGTCGCTGCACCGGGATCACACGGTCGGCGAGGTTTTGGAGCTGGTGCAGCGCACGCGCGCGGCGGCGTTCATCGGACAAGAGGGGTTTGGCGCCGACGCCGACCGGCGCGACATCTTTGGCGCAACCGAAGCACTCTCGCACGTTCGGAAAGTCTACCGGCTTGCGCCGTCGCCAGGCACGGCTCCGTCATGGCCCTCGGCGCAGCACCGCGGACCGGAAATCCCGGAAAAGAAAGATCCAAATCAGGTCGTCTACATCGCATTCACGTCGGGCACGAGCGGCAAGCCGAAAGGCGTTATGCACTCGGACAACACGCTGCTCGCCAATGCGCGGCAACTGGCGAAGGACTGGGACATCGGCGGCGATGCGGTGGTGTTCTCGCTCAGTCCGCTGAGCCACAATCTCGGCTTCGGCGCGCAAGTGATGGCGCTGGCGGTGGGCGCCGAACTCGTGGTCAACGATCTGCCGCGCGGGGCGAGCCTCGTGGAGCGGATTATTGAAACCGACACGAGCTTTCTCGTCGGTGTGCCGGCGCACGCCAGCGATCTGTTGACGGAAATGCGCGCGCGCGGGCTGAACGGGCTCGGGCGAGTTCGGGGGTTTCGCATCTCCGGTGCGGCGGTGCCGCGCGAGGTGGTGGCGGGGCTGCTCGCGTGCGGCATCGTCCCGCAGAGCGGCTACGGCATGACGGAAACCTGCTCGCATCAATACACGCTGCCGAACGACGACCCGAAACTGATCGTCGAAACGTCGGGACGCGCCTGCCCCGGATTCGAGGTCCGCATCTTCAAGATGGACGACGCGGATGTCGAAGCGGCGGTCGGCGAGGTCGGACAGATCGGCGCGCGCGGGGCGAGCCTGATGCTCGGCTATTACGAGGATCCGGAAGCGACGCGCGGGGCGTTCAACCGGCACGGCTGGTTCATGACCGGCGATCTCGGCGCGCTCGACGAACGCGGCTACCTGCGGATCACCGGGCGGCTCAAGGACATCATCATCCGCGGCGGACACAATATTCACCCGGCGCGGATCGAGGCGATGGCCATGCGGCATCCGGCGGTGGCGCGCGCGGCCGCAGTTCCGGTGAAGGACGTGCGACTCGGCGAAAAGGTATGCCTCGCGGTGATGCTTCAGAAGGGCGCGCGCGTTCTCCCCGCCGATCTGCTCGCGCATCTCGATGCGGCGGGCCTCTCGAAATACGAAATGCCGGAGTTTTTCCTGCAGCTCGACGAGATTCCCCTGACGCCGAACGGGAAAGTTCGCAAAACCGACATCGTGCAACTGATCGCAAGCGGGCAAGTTACGCCGGAGCCGGTCCGCTTTGTCGGTGCGCCGCGTGCCGAAGAACCTGCGAAGGGTGCGCCTCGCAGCATGAGACCGTCATCCTTTGAGACGGCCGTTTCGCGGTCGCCGCAGGATGAGGACGGAAGGTAGTCAGGGGTGGAAAATGCGTGCCGTCGTGGTTCGTCAATTCGGGCCGTTTGAAAACGCGGTGCTCGCCGATGTCCCCAAGCCGGAGGCGAAGGCCGGCGAGGTGTTGATGGAGGTGCGCGCGACGTCGGTCAACTTCGTCGATCTGATCATGATCGGCGGCACCTATCAGTTCAAATTGGAGCTGCCCTTCATTCCGGGAAAACTGCCGGCCGGCGTGGTGGCGGCGGTCGGGGCCGGGGTGAAAAATCTCAAGCCCGGCGACCACGCCATTGCCATGGCGGAACAGGGCGGATTTGCCGAATTCGTCGCGATACCGGAGAGTCAGTGCATCAAGCTGGCTCCGTCGCTGCCGCTCACCGAAGCCGCCGCGATGGCGCTGATCTACGACACCGCCTACTTTGCTCTGCGTGATCGCGCCCGCCTGCAGCCGGGTGAGACCGTGCTCGTGCTGGGTGCGACCGGCGGCGTCGGGCTTGCGGCGATTCAACTGGCCAAGGCGTTCGGGGCGCGGGTGCTGGCCGGCGTGGCGAGCCCCGACAAGACCGATATCGTGCGCGAGGCGGGCGCCGATTCAGTCATCGATCTCGCGCGATCCGACCTGCACGATTCGCTGCGCGCGCAGGTCTATGCCGAAACCGGCGCGCGCGGCGCGGATGTGATCCTCGACATGCTGGGCGGCGATGTGTTCGACGCGGCGATCCGGGCGCTGGCCTGGCGCGGGCGGCTGGTGGTGATCGGATTTGCGGCCGGGCGGATCGCGACGCTGAAGACCAACTACCTCTTGCTCAAGAATATCGAAGTGAGCGGGATGCAAATCAGCGACTACCGGAAGCGCATGCCGGAGGCGATGCAGAAATGTTTCGCGGAGGTGTTCGCCCTGCACGCGGCGGGCAAGCTCAAACCGCTGCCGGTCAAGACCTATCCGCTGGGCGAGTTTGTCGCGGCGATGCGCGAGATCGCGGACCGCAAGGTGCGCGGCCGCGTGGTGCTGACAATGACCGACGGTGCCTGAGGTCAGATGCCAAGCTTCTGCAAAAGACTGCGAACCTCGAAATTGACCCGGTGCGCCTGATAGCTGGCTTCCTGCCAGACTGCGTTGCGATAGCGACCGTTGAACATCATTGCGTCGAAGACCGCCATCGTGACGATGTACAAAATCAGCGCGGCGATGAACGTGCGCATGGCTTTGGCGCGCCAAATGCCGCATTTCGCAAAGCCGACCTTTGCCCTCTTAGAGCCCTCTCGGAAATGCTGAGCCTGATTTGGGCCGAAGTCGAGTCGATGATTCACGCAGCAGGCGCGTTCATCGGTTAATGATAAACATTAAGCAAGAGACCACCGGCGCGGGCGGGTGTCAGGCTGCGACAACCTGCCAGACCATGGTCTCGCCGCCGTGGTAAATCAACGCGCGTTCGTCCGGCCCGGGAATCTTAATCTCCTCCGGCACCGTCCACGGCTTCTTTTCCAGCGTGATGGTCTCGCTGTTCGGCGGCAGGCCGTAATGGCGGGGGCCGTTCAACGAAGCGAACGCCTCGAACTTGTCGAGCGCGTTCTCCTCCTCGAAAATCTTTGCGTAGGTCGCAAGCGCCACCGGGGCGTTGAAAATGCCGGGGATGCCGTTGACGGACAGTTTCTTGGCCACGGGGTGAGGCGCGGAGTCGGTGCCAAGGAAGTAGCACGGCTCGCCGGAGGTCGCTGCCTTGCGCAGCGCCTGACGGTCGCGCTCGGTTTTTATCACCGGCATCACGTACATGTACGGCTTCAACCCCCAGCCGAGCCAGTCGGTGCGCGTCAACTCCATATGGTAGGGCGTGATGGTGCCGGCGACCTGGGGGCTGTGCGCGCGTACGAAGTCGACGCCCTCCTTGGACGACAGATGTTCGAGGATGAATTTCAAGCCGGGGAACTCCCTGGTCCAGGGTCCGAGATATTTTTCAACAAAGCGCGCCTCGCGGTCGAAGATGTCGACCGAGGGATCGACGTCCTCGCCGTGCATCAGAAAGCGCATGCCGATTTTCTCCATGCGTTCCAGCACCCGCTTTATCTTGCGGTAGTCGGTGACGCCGGCGGCCGAATAAGTGGTGGCGTGGGCAGGATAGAGTTTCACGCCGGTGAACACGCCTTCGCGAAAGCCGCGCTCGACATCGTCCGGGTCGGTTTCGTCGGTGAGATAGCAGGTCATCAGCGGCGTGAAGGTGGAGCCGGCCGGCAGCGCCGCCATCACGCGCTGGCGGTAAGCGACGGCGTCGGCCGTGGTGCGCACTGGCGGCACCAGATTGGGCATCAGGATGGCGCGGCCGAAATGGGCGGCGGTGAACGGAAGCACGGCTTTGAGCATCTCGCCGTCGCGCACGTGCAGATGCCAGTCGTCGGGCTTGCGGATGGTGATGCGGTCAGGCATTCGTCCAGCTCCACTCGATCAACGCGCTCTCTTCACCCCCTGGAGGGAGACGGTTGCATGCCCGGGCGAAGCAAAGGCGCGCGGGGCGGGGCGAATCCTTGCTTACCTCGCAATTCACCCCACCCCGGGTCGCTTGGCTCGCCGTCCTCTTCTTGCAGCGGAGGCGGTCATGCATTGCGTGCCGTGGCGGCCGCGGTGCCGGCGATGCGGCCGAAGACGGTGCCGGACATCAGCCCGGTGCCACCCGGATAATTGAAGTAAAAGATCCCGCCGACGAGTTCGCCCGCCGCGTAGAGCCCGGGGATCGGCGCCTGGTCGCTGTCGATCACCTGACCGGTGTCGGGGTCGATGCGCAGCCCGCCGAAGGTGAAGCTGATGCCGCAGCCGACCTGATATGCCTCGAACGGCGGCTCGTCGATGGTGTTGGCCCAGTTCGACTTGTTGATCGGCAGCCCGACGGTGCAGCGGCCGTCCTTGATGTTGGGATTGAACGGAATGTCGGTGCGCACCGCGGCGTTGTATTTCTTGATCTCGTCGAGGAAGCCGGCGGCGTCCACGCCTTCCATCTTCTGCGCCAGCTCCTCGAGTGAATTCGCCGACACCTTGCTGACGCGCTTGATCCGATACTCGTCGCGCAGCATGGGGATGATCTTCTTGTCAAACACCTGATAGGCGAAGTTGTTGGGCTGGCGGAGCACGACGGCGCCGTACTTGGCGTAGGTGTAGTTGCGGAAGTCGGCGCCCTCGTCGACGAAGCGCCGGCCCAGCGCGTTGATCATGATACCCCACGGGTAGGAGTGCTTCTGGAAATTGTCGCCAACCGAGAGGTCGCCGAACTCCGGCGCGTTGTAGTCCCATTGCACGGCGTGTGAACCCGACCAGTTCCCGTACGACTGTGCACCAATATCGAGCGCCATGCGGATGCCGTCGCCGGTGTTGAAGGCGGTGCCGCGCACCTTGGCGAGCTCCCAACCGGGGCCAAGATAGCGGGTGCGCCATTCGGCATTCGACTCAAAACCCCCGCAGGCGAGCACCACGGACTTGCAGCGGATTTCGTCCAGGGCGCCGTTCGCCTTCACCTTGACGCCGCGCACCACGTGGCCGTCGTAGATGAGCGACAGCGCGCGGGTGCCGTAGCGGATGTCGATGCCGTGCTTGTGCGCGATCTTGAGATGCTGGTCGATCAGCCCTGGTCCGCCACCCCAGGACTCGACCGTGAGGCCGCCCCAGAACTTGAACTTGCCGCCGATGTTGTAGGCCTGGCGGCCCCAGATGGGCGCAAACCTCATGCCTTTCGAATGCAGCCAGCGCATGGCGTCGCGTGAGCGGTTCACCAGGCGCTCGCACAACTCGCCGTCGGTGCGGTACTGGGTGACGCGAAACATGTCGTCGAAGAACTGGTCGGCGGTGTAGGTGCCGAAATCGCTGCGGGCGATTTCGTCGGCGGTCAGGTCCGGCATGATAGCCTTGAGGTCCTCAACGCCGTCATAGACGCAGCGGAAGGCGCCGGCGGTGAAGCGCGAGTTGCCGCCCATCAGCTCCCTGGGCGCACGCTCGATCATGAGCACGCTCGCGCCCCGCTCACGGGCGGCCAGCGCCGCACAGAACGCGGCGTTGCCGGCGCCGACCACGACCACATCCCAGGCTTTGCCTGCCACCTCAGTCACTCCCGCATGCGCGAAGCGCGCCTTTTACCTTCAAATTGACGGGGAACTGTCAAGAGCCGCCGTACCATTGCGCCGGCGGAGGCTCTTGCGGCTAACGCATCACCTGTTTCACTTGGCCGGCGGCGTCGGCGAGAACGGCGCCTTTGCGCTCCCGCTCGGCAACTTCGATCTTCCACATTACGGCGCCGGGACCGCCGGTGGTTGCGCGTCGGGTCAGCTCGATGCCGATGACGCGGCCCTCCGGCATGGAAAGCTCGGCGAGTGCCGCGGCCGCAAGCTTCGGCAGCACCGTCCAGTCGGCGTCGTCGATGCTGAAGCGGCCCCGGCCCTTGGCGACGACAGGATCAGGATTCGCTTGCGCGACGGCGCGCTGCAAGCCGTTGAGGTTCCAGTTGTAAAGCCGCCGCATGGCCGCGGCCTCCCGCGGCTGCGAGCCGGAGGTTTCGAGGACAACGGTCTCGAACGTCACCGCGCGCGGCGCGACGATGACTGCGGTGAGGATCGCATCCCGGCCCATGACGAAGCGGAAGGTCCGCGCCGCTTCCGCGACCAGATCGAGCTCGCGCAGCAGGTCGAGATTTTTGGCGCGCTTTGTGCCGTCGATGTTCATGCCGACGATGGCGCCCCGGGTGTCTGCAAACACCTGTACGGATTCGCCTTCCGTGCGCACATCGAAGGTCCAGCGTACCTCACCGCTCGCAGGGATCGGGACGACAAACACCAGGCGCGCGATCTCGATGCGCACGACTTGGGCCTTGCCGGGCAAGGCCGCGCGTTCCACGGCCGCGCGCACCAGGCGGGGAGCGGAGGCAAAGTCGATCTCATCGAGCTCGAACAGATTACCCTCAAGGTCGGGATTGATCAGCGTCAGCTCGTAAGGATGCGGACCGCTGACCCGGTCCCAATTCATCCCCGCCATCGCTAACCGTTCGACCCGCCACTCCTCGACACGGTTGCGGATCCTCGGATGTTGCACGCGCACAGCGATGCGGGCGGGTTCGATCGTGACGTTGAGCGCGTGAAGCGGAGCGCTCAAGCGCTGCCGCAGGCTGTCGACTGCCTCGGCAATTCCGCCGCTTTCGTCGAAAAAGCTGACCGGCGCGCCGAACCGGCAACCGGCGAGCAGCGCTACGCAGGCAAACGTCGCGGTGACGCGGCCAAGCCGCCGCGCGTTCCCAGGCGCAATCCGGTCGTGCCGCATGACGCACCGTCCGGCGGCGATCCTAGCGTGGTCCTGCGCCGACGGGTACCCTGATTCATCGACAACAGGCGGTGTTTGCGACTAAAGTTGCCCCGGCTTCACGGGGAGACGGCCATGGCCATTGCAGATGCCGCGAGCGAGCCGCGCGTCCATTACCGCAACGGGCTGCGCGGTTGGCTCGAAGAAGTGCAGCGCCTGGGCGAGCTGCTGCACGTCAACGGCGCCCATTGGGACGTCGAGATGGGCGCCATCACCCACATGCTCACCGAAAAAAGCGGCGGTACGGCGCCGGCCATTCTGTTCGATGAGATCCCCGGATATCCGAAGGGCTTCCGCACACTTTACGGCCACTTCTCGTCGATCAGGCGCGTGGCGCTCACGCTCGGCCTGCCGCTCAAATACGAGCGCAAGGTCGACATCGTGCAGGCCTATCACGCGCGCATGCAAAACCTGAAAACCATTCCGCCGCGTTACGTCAACGACGGCCCGATCCTGCAGAACGTGATGGAGGGCGACAAGGTGGACGTGCTGACGTTCCCGGTGCCGCGGCACCACGAGCTGGACAAGGCCCGCTACATCGGGACCGGCGACTGCGTCATCACGCAGGATCCGGATGCGGGCTGGTTCAATCTCGGCGCCTATCGCGCGCAGGTGTACGATGCGCGCACGGTGGGATGTCAGATCACCGAGGGCAAACACGGCCGCATTCATCGCGACAAGTATTTTGAGCGCGGCCAGCCGATGAAAGTCGTGATCCTGTGCGGGCAGGATCCGCTGTTGTTCATGCTGGCGTCGAGCCCGCTGCCCGAGGTGAGCGAGCTTGATATCGCCGGCGGTTTGCGCGGGGAGCCGATCGACGTGATCCGCGGCCCGTACACCGGATTCCCAATTCCCGCCGACTGCGAGATCGCGCTGGAAGGCGAGACGGTGCCGGGGCAGGTCAAGCCGGAAGGGCCGTTCGGCGAATGGATGGGCTACTACTCCGATGACGCACAGCCGCGGCCCTACGTCAACGTCAAGACCATCCTCTATCGCAACGATCCGATCCTCTGCTGCGCGCCGCAGCACAAGCCGGTGGACGAAACCGGGCTGCTCAAGGGGATCGCCGGCGCGGCGCAAATCTGGCGGGCGCTGGAAGCCTGCGGCGTGCCGGAAGTGTTGGGCGTCTGGAACCACGAGGCGGGGCCCGCCACCCGCTTTACGGTGGTGCAGATCCGGCAGCGCTACCCCGGGCACGCGCGACAGGCCCTGCACGTCGCGGCGTCATGCCAGGGCGGCGCCTATGCCGGAAAGTGGACGGTCGTGGTCGACGACGATATCGATGCCGGCGAACTCGATCAGGTGCTGTGGGCGATGTGCACGCGGTTCGACCCCAAGGTGGACATCGATCTGATCCAGAAAGCCTGGGCGTCCAAGCGCGATCCGCTGTATTTGCCCGGCAACTTCAACAACCGGATTCTGATCGACGCCTGCATTCCCTACGACATGAAGCTTAAGGGCACGTTCCCGAAGGTGGTGGATGTGAGCAGCGACCTCCGCACGAGACTGCGCGCAAAGTTTCCCCACATCTTTCCGCCGATGTAGCGGCCTGCCATGCGCAACAGCAAACGACTCCGAGGTGTGGCATGAGAAAGTCAAGCGCAATCCTCTTCGTCCTTGTGATCGGCACCAGCGCCGCGCAGGCGCAGGGCGCGGAGGAGTTCTACAAGGGCAAGAACGTCAACGTGGTGGTCGGGTTCTCCGTCGGCGGAGGCTACGACCTCTATGCGCGGCATCTGGCGCGTCACATGGGCAAGCACATCCCGGGCAAGCCGACGCTCGTGCCGCAAAACATGTCGGGTGCGGGTTCGTTGCGCGCCGCGAACTTCATCTATTCGGCGGCGCCGAAGGACGGCAGCGTGTTTGGCACGTTTGCGCGCACCACCGGAATCAACCCGCTCTTGGAGAGCGGCGCCACCTTCGACGGCACGAAATTCTCCTGGCTTGGCAGCGTGACCAACGACATCAGCACCTGCGTCACCTGGCACACGTCCGCGGTGAAAAATTGGAAGGATTTCCTGGAGAAACCGGTCACGCTCGGCGGGCAGGCGCCGAGTTCGGAACCGGACATCTTCGCCAATCTTTATCGCAATCTGTTCGGCGCCAAGATCAAGTTGGTGGCGGGCTATCCGGGCACCAACGAGATTACGCTTGCTATGGAACGCGGCGAGGTCGAGGGGCTTTGCGGGTTGTCGTGGAGTACGATCAAGACGCGGCATGCGCGCTGGCTGAACGAGAAGAAGATCAGCATCATCGTGCAGGCGGGGTTGAAGAAGGAAAAGGAAATGGCCGACGTGCCGCTGGTGATTGAGCAGACGAAGGACACCGAAAAGCTGCAAATCCTGAAACTGTTCCTCGCGGCGCAGGAGATGGCACGGCCGTTCGCGGCGCCGCCGGGAATCCCGGCCGACCGCAAGGCGGCGCTGGTGGCGGCGTTCAATGCCACGATGAAAGATGCCGAGTACCTGGCGGAAGCCAAAAAGCTCAACATCGACGTCAATCCGGTGAGCGGGGCGGAGATCGACAAGCTGCTTGCCGAGCTCTATGCAACACCAAAAGAGGTGCTGGCGAAGGCCGGTCAGGCGGCGACGGCAAAGTAGCCGTGGCTGCGCTCATCGGTCTTGGCATTCCGCGCTTGGAAAGCGAGCGCCTGCTGCGCGGCCGCGGGCGATTCGTGGACGACATTTCGCTGCCCGGCATGCTGCACGCGGCGTTCGTGCGCAGCCCGCATCCGCACGCGCTTGTCCACTCGGTCGACAAGCGGGCGGCGCTCGCGCTGGACGGCGTGCATGCGGTGCTCACGCTCGACGATCTCGCCAAGGTGATGACTTGCCGCCGCATGATACGGCATTCCAATTCCGGGCTGCCGCTGGACAAGGCTTGGCTGTTCGCGTTGGCCGACGGCGAGGTGTCCTATGTCGGCGAGCCGGTGGCGATGGTGGTGGCGGAGAGCCGCTATGTTGCGGAGGATGCCGCCGCACTGGTCGCGGTGGACTATGAGCCGCTGCCGCACGTTGCCGACGTGCGCAAGGCGGCGGACGGCCCGCCGGTGCGGCGTGAACTGTCGTCCAACGTCATCGCGACGTATTCGGTCGCGTTCGGCGACATCGAGGCGGCGTTCGCGGGGGCGGCGCAGGTATTCACCGAACAGCTCTGGCAGCATCGCGGCGGCGCGCATTCGATCGAAACGCGCGGTCTCGCCGCCGAGGTGCGTAGCGACGGCGGCATCACCGTGCATGCCTCGACGCAGAAGGCGCATGACCTCAAGCAGACCTTGACCTCGCTGCTCGACCTTGACGAAAGCCTGCGGGTGACGGCGCCCGACATCGGCGGCGGCTTCGGCGCCAAGCTGTGCGTTTACTCCGAGGACGTGGCCGTGACGGCGGCGGCGAAGTTGCTGGGTCGCTCGCTCAAGTGGATCGAGGATCGCCGCGAATATTTCACCAATGCAGTGCACGAACGCGACCAGTACTGGTGGCTCGAGGTTGCCGTCGACGCCGACGCAAAAGTGCTCGGCGTCCGCGGCAAGCTTTTGCACGATACCGGCGCCTATACGATCCAGGATCCGAATATTCCGTACAATTCGGCCTCCACCATGAGCGGGCCGTATGCGATCCCGGCGTTTGCGGTCGAGGTCACGATCGCGCTCACCAACAAGACGCCGGTGTCTTCGGTGCGCGGTGCGGGCTACCCGCAGGCGGCGTTCGCCATGGAGCGGCTGCTCGATCGCCTGGCGCGGGAGTTCAAGCTCGACCGCGCCGAGGTCCGGCGGCGCAACCTGATCCCCAGGGAAAAGATGCCTTACACCAAGCCGATCAAGGCGCGATCGGGCGTCACCATCCAGTATGACAGCGGCGATTATCCGGCGTGCCAGGAGGAGGCGCTGAAGGCGGCGGGATGGGACGAATTCCCGAAACGACAGGCGGCGGCGCGGTCGGAGGGCCGCTACATCGGCATCGGGCTTGCGCACGGCGTGAAAGGCACCGGCCGCGGGCCGTTCGAGTCCGGACTGGTGCGCGTCTCGCGCACCGGCAAGGTGACCGTGTTCACCGGCGCAGCGGAGCTCGGGCAAGGATTGCAGACGGCGCTAGCGCAGATTTGTGCCAGCGAGCTTGGGATCGCGCCGACGGATGTGCGCGTAGTGGCGGGCGACACCGCGGGCGTTGCGCTCGGGCTCGGCGCCTTCGCCAGCCGGCAGACGGTGACAGCAGGATCCTCGGTGCTGCTGGCGGCGCGGCAAGTGGCGGAGAAAGCACGCAGGGTGGCAAGCCATCTGCTGGAGGCAGACGAGGGCGATCTGGAAATTGCCGACGGCGAGGTTCGCGTCGCGGGTGCGCCGAAGCTTGCCGTCAAGCTCGGGGACATCGCGCGTATTCTGCAGGGCGCGCCGGGCTACGGCTTCCCGCCGGGCGTCGATCCGGGGCTCGAGGCCAGCGTCAATCACCGCACCGATCCGCTGTCATACGCCAACGGCTGTCACGTCTGCGAAGTAGAGGTCGACGTGGAAACCGGCGGTGTCCGCGTTCTGCGTTACGTTGCGCTGCAGGATTCGGGCGTCTTGATCAATCCGATGATGGTGGACGGTCAAGTGCGCGGCGGGGTCGCGCACGGCATCGGCAACACGCTGCTCGAATGGATGGGTTACGACGATGCAGGCCAGCCGGTGACCACCACCTATGCGGACTACCTCTTGCCGACGTCATGCGACGTGCCACGGGTCGAAACGCTCTACAAGCAGACGCCGTCGCCGCTCAATCCGTTGGGCGTAAAGGGCGTCGGCGAGGCGGGCACAATTCCGGCCGCGGCCGCGATCGTCTCGGCGATCGAGAACGCGCTCGAGCCGTTCGGCGTGCGCATCACGGAGGTGCCAATCCGACCAGAGCGGCTCGTGGAGTTGATCCACGCGGCGCGGTATCGGCGGCAGGTAGATTGACGGCCGCATGCTTGTCGACGATCCCGCCGTAGCCGCAGTCTTCTCCGCCAAGACGCTCGGCGCGCTTTGGCTCGGTGGATTCGTGGGCGGCTTTGCCACCGGCGCGGCCGGCTTCGGATACGGCATTGTTGCTGCTGCCATCTGGCTGCACGCCATCAGCCCATTGCACGCGGCAATGCTCGTGGTTACCGGAGGCGCCGTGATCCAGGCCGGCACGATCTGGCCGCTGCGCCGCGACATCGAGCCGGCGCGGCTGTTGCCGTTTCTGCTCGCGGGGCTCGCCGGCGTTCCGCTCGGCGTATGGCTTCTGGTGCGAATCGACGCGCAGATGGTGCGAACCGCGCTCGGACTCTTCCTTGCCGCTTACGGCGCCTACGCGCTGATCGCGCCGCGGCTGCCACGCATTGCGCGCGGCGGGCGCATTGCCGATGCCGGAGTCGGGTTTGCCGGCGGCGTCCTCGGCGGCATCGGCGGCTATTCGGGCGTGCTGCCGGCAATCTGGTGCCGGCTGCGCGGTTGGCCGGCCGGGGTGTCGCGCGCCGTCTATCAACCTTTCATTCTCGCGGCGCATATCTGGACGCTGACGCTGATCGGGGTGGCCGCACTCGATCGCGCCGGGGTCGCGCTCTTTCTGTTGAGCTTGCCAGCGATTGCTGCGGGCGCCGCGGTCGGCTGGCGGGCGTACGGGACTTTCAACGAATTGCGTTTCGCGCAGGCGTTGGCGGCGCTGCTGTTGATCTCGGGCCTCGTCCTGGCACTTTAGATTCACTATTCTTAACGACAAATTTGACGCTGTGCGCACAGCGTGTCGGCAGCGCAACCATCGTCGGAAAAATGCGATGGGCGGTCACACGGTTGTGAACGAACCCTGGACAACCGTCCATATTCCCTTGATCTTGATGGCCAAAGCGCGACCAGCCGCGGAGTGGATGTATGGAGGCGGTCGTCGAGTGCGCGCCCGCCCTTTCGT
>FWPU01006218.1_pt1 | contig 24361 bp, 20 predicted proteins | sample 2228361 | NCBI WGS metagenome assembly FWPU01 (sample SAMEA103939777, study PRJEB20133) | metagenome | reverse complement strand
AAAAGGCAGGAAATTTATTCCTGTCTTTTTTATTTTTTATTTTCTGCGGTGTATGATGGTATTTTTTTAGAAATTATTTTGGACAACAGTGATTCAAAATAAAAAAGTTCCTATCTTTGAGTATATTGACAAAGGAAGCATGTCGGCCGTTGGCCGTAAAAAAGCCGTGGCGCAAATTAAAAACATGCTTTTCTCCGGTTATTTTGCCTGGTTGCTTTGGTCTGTTATTCACCTTATTTCTATCAGTGGTTTTAAAAACAAACTTATTGTTGGAATTGATTGGATTGTGAGCTATTTCTCATATGAAAAAAGCAACCGCTTTATCATTCGTAAATTTAAAAAATAAAAATATATTGCCATGAATCATCAACAACATCATTCGAATCATCACAAACAAATGGTTAAAGATTTTAGAAAACGCTTTTATGTTTCTTTTATTTTATCATTACCGGTTTTGGTATTTTCTCCCATGATTCAAAATTTTTTGGGCTATTCCCTTGAATTCTTTTTTCAAGATTATTTGTTGTTTGCTCTCTCATCCATCATCTTTATTTATGGTGGTCAACCATTTCTGAAAGGTTTTTATTCGGAAATAAAAAAAAGAGGGCCCGGCATGATGACACTTATAGCCATAGCTATTTCTGTTGCTTATATTTATAGTGGAGCTGTTGTGTTTGGATTAAAAGGTAAAATGTTTTTTTGGGAGTTAGTTACACTTATCGACATCATGTTGGCAGGCCATTGGATTGAGATGAAATCTGTCATGGGTGCTTCAGGTTCTTTAGAATTACTCGTCAGTCTTATTCCGGACACAGCACACAAAGTAACCGGAAATGAAATTATTGACATTTCGTTGGATCAAATTAAAAAATATGATATATTGCTTGTCAAACCCGGAGAAAAAATTCCGGCTGACGGCATTGTTATCGAAGGCGAGAGCGCCATCAATCAATCCATGTTGACAGGCGAATCTATACCGGTAACCAAAATGAAAGGAGATGAAGTCATTGGCGGATCAATCAATGGAAATGGATCTTTAAAAATTAAAGTGGTAAATGCCGGGGATGACAGTTATTTGAAAAAAGTAATCCACTTGGTTGAAGAAGCACAAAAAACAAAATCAAAAACCCAACATTTGGCGAACAAAGCAGCCAAATGGTTGACATTGGTTGCCATCGGAACGGGTATAATTACTTTTATTTCATGGATTATAGCAGGATATGACATTTCCTTTGCGATTGAGCGAATGGTCACGGTCATGGTGATTTCATGTCCTCATGCCCTCGGATTGGCTATCCCTTTGGTAGTGGCAATTTCCACATCGTTTTCTGCACAACACGGTTTATTGATTCGAAATAGAACAGCTTTCGAAAATGCCCGTAAAATATCGGCTATTGTTTTTGATAAAACCGGCACCCTCACAAAAGGTGAATTTGAAGTTTCCCGCTATCATTCATTTTTGTCTGAATATTCTGATAAAGATATTTTAAAAATAGCGGCTTCATTAGAAACAAAATCTGAACACCCTATCGCTCAAGGCATCATTCAAAAAGCCAAAGAACTGTCTATTGCCACATTTGACATTTCACAATTTGAATCAATGACAGGAAAAGGGATTTTTACGTCTGGAATGACCATGAAATCATGATTGTCAGTCCGGGTTATTTGAAAGAAAAAAATATAACTATACCCGCAACCGACAAGGAAAGCTCAATGGAAACAATCGTTTATCTGTTGATTGATGAAAAATTGGCTGGGTTGATTGCTTTATCCGACAGCCTACGTTCTGAATCTAAAAGTGCAATTGAACAATTTAAAAAAGATGGCATTAAAGTATATATGGCAACGGGCGACAATAAAAAAGTGGCAATGGCCGTAGCCGATATTTTAAAATTAGATGGATTTTATGCCGAAGTTTTACCACACGAAAAAGTTGAAATTATCAAGAATTTACAATCACGTGGAGAATTTGTTGCCATGACCGGAGATGGTATGAATGATGCGCCGGCGTTGGCTCAGGCCGATATAGGCATCGCTGTTGGTTCAGGCACCGATATCGCTGCCGAAACTGCTGATATTATCCTGGTCAAAAGCAATCCCATGGATATACTTCATTTAATACGATTTTGAAAAGCTACATATAAAAAAATGATACAAAACCTTGTTTGGGCAACAGGATATAATGCTCTTACCATCCCCCTGGCAGCCGGCATACTTTTTCCTTTTGGTATTTTAATGAGTCCCGCAGCCGGCGCCATATTGATGAGTTTAAGCACCGTCATTGTGGCTATCAACGCACGCCTATTAAAGTATAGCATAAAAAATTAATTCGAATAAAAAATTTTCATGCTTTTTTTTTAACTTTGCCGCAAACGTTCATTTTGATTTCAATCGCCTTGCAGGTTCCCCGTAAACCGGGGATGAAAAGGGAATTCCGTGAAAATCGGAAGCTATGCCCGTAGCTGTGAGCTTCAAAAATATTTATTGCCAATAACGGCCACTGTTCGCTTTTTGCGAATGGGAAGGCGGCAATAAAGAAGCGAGCCAGAAGACCTGCCTGCATTGGCTTTTGCGATCAATTGCCTTCGGGACCAAAGGCAAATTGAAATGCTCTCAAGGAGTATTCTTTCCTTTTGATGTTTTTCTTTTGCTATGTCCCGTGGGCTTTGAATGTTGACACTCACGGGAAATGAGAATTGTATTTTACATATCTATTTGTTGGTTGGTTAATCCCTTCCATCTTTTTGGTCAAAATGTACCAATCGTGCAATCATTGCCGGAATTTACCATTGAATCGCAACGGCTGTCTTTCGACTCCAACGATTTCGAAAAACTTGTAAAACCCGACAGTGCGTGGTCAAAAATCTACTCCCAACAAAACATACATCAGTGGTTAAGTATGGAAGGCATTTCTTTTGTACGCAACTATGGCGTTTCAAATCTTGCCACCATTTCTCTCAGGGGTGGCAATGCCGCTCAAACTGCCGTAGTAATCGATGGTATAAATGTAAACAATCCGATGAACGGACAAACAGATTTTAACACGATACCTCTGTTTTTTTTCAATGACATTTACCTAATTGCCGGTGGAAATGCTGCTTCGTGGGGTAGTGGTGCGGTGACCGGTACTATCCATCTCAATCAAAACACCGGTAAAGATTCTGTTGCCTCTATCTCTTTAACACAAGATTTCAACTCTCTACAAAATTATACTGCCGGCTTAAAAACAACATTGGTCAAGCCTTCTTTAAAAATTTCATCCAATGTTTTATGGCAATTTCAAACCAACCGGTTTTCCCTAAGCCATTATGATATCGACACAGCTATAGAGGCCCCTGCCCGGCAAAAAGGGTTAAACTTTTCAATTGTAGGCAATATCAAAACACATTGGACAATTATTGCAAAAATTTATGCTGTAGATTTAAAATCTAAACTTGCCCCAACGCTTAATTTAACAGATACCGGGCAATATCAAAACACCGGTTTTGTATTATCTTACATGCGTTTTATGCGTCAAAAAAATAAAAGAAAATGGGTGCAAACGTTGGCTCACAATTATCAAAGCATTGATTATTTCGACAAAAAAATTGGCTTAGAATCCGACAACTCGGTCAACTTTATTTTATACGAACATGAGTATTCGATACCGGTTAAATCATGGCATTTATCCGGTGGATTGAACGCTCAATATGAATGGGCTCAATCGCCCGGATATGAAAACACAAAAAACCGCATGAAATCGGCATTGTTTTTAAGTACGAAAAAACCATTTCACAAAAATATGTTTCTCCATTTGAATGCACGGCAGGAATTTTCGTTTTTTAACCAAAATTTCATTCATGCCAATGTGTATGATATTCGTCTGACCAAAAACTTCAACAGGCATTTTGAGATGATGGCTGCAACGTCCAAAGTATTCCGTTTGCCAACATTCAACGACTTGTTTTGGCAACCGGGAGGATCTCCTTATTTAAAACCTGAAAAAGGTTTCAGACATGAATTAGGTTTTTCATTTAAAACATTAGGCAATAATCAAACATTCCGTCATCAATCACAGATATTTTACGGCATCATGAACAACCAACTTGTATGGACACCTGAAGGCACCATCTGGACCGCAAAAAATATCCTGCATACTCAAAATTTCGGGCTTGAAACCCAAACATCCTATCAATATCATTGGAGTCAAAACAATTCAATGTTCTGGCAAGTCCGGACATACTACACCATTGCCGATGAAATCAATCCCGGGGAAAATCCTTGGGAAATTTCCAAGATACAGCAATTAATTTACATACCGATGTATCGTTACCATTTTGGAGTGGGAATAAATGTGGACCGATGGTCAGTCAGATGGTACAGCAATTACACGGGTTATATCTACACTCTTTCCGATCACTCTCAATGGTTGGAACCGTTTTGGCTACATCATATACTCTTGGGGAAAAACTTCCGGATGAACCACAATCACACGATTTCATGCAACATTTATGTGCAAAATGTCTTCAACAATGCATATCAAACAATGAGCAACAGACCTATGCCCGGTCGAACAATTGGAATAATGTTAAACCTAAACTATAAAAACCATAAACTATGAAAAAAATTATGCTTTTGGCCGGTTTTATTGCCGGAATTTCAGTAAACAGCCAAACTACGGCTGATTTTGAAAATCTTAACCTTCCCAACGATTCTTATTGGAATGGTTCTTCGCAACCATTGGGAAGCGGATTCACAAGTGGAAATGTTTACATGCCCAATTATTATGATACGGCATGGGGTGGTTATTGGGCATCCGGATGGGCCTATAGCAACAAAACCGACAGCACCACACCGGGTTATGGCAACATGTATTCGGCCCGTGCCGGAAGTGGTTACAACCAATCTTCCATTTATGCTATCGGACAAAACAATGCAAAAATCATTTTAACAGGGAACGCTCTCGGCAAAGTAGTGGAAGGATTGTATGTAACCAACTCCACTTATGCCTATTATAGCATGAAAGATGGCGATATGTTTGCCCGTAAATTTGGTGACACAACAGGAACAGGCTGCCTTTGCCCTCAAGGATCTTATCCCGACTGGTTTAAATTGACAATTAAAAAATACTACAATGGAACACTTGCCAATGATTCAGTTGAATTTTATTTGGCTGATTACCGTTTTAGCGACAATTCGCAAGATTATATTATCAAAGATTGGACATGGGTAGACCTAAGTTCTCTGGGAAATGCCGACAGCTTATTATTTACGCTTTCATCTTCTGACGTAGGACAATGGGGCATGAATACTCCCGCCTTCTTTTGTGTAGATAATATTGTTACCCGTGATGCAGGGGTGGGCATATCCGAACATTTACCGGCTATTGTAAATGTTTATCCTAACCCGGCTAATGATTTTGTATACATAGACAACACCGGAAACAACATGCTTTGTTTTTTGCAAGATGCTACCGGTAGATTAATCCACACCTTCACAGTGTATAAAGGACAAAACCGCATTGATTTGCAAGATTTAACACCCGGAATTTATTTTCTAACAACGAATTCCACAAATAACACTCCTGTTAAAATCATTAAAAAATGAAAAAAAATCTGTTTTTGGTATTGTTGGTTACCGGGTTGCATGCGGTTGTGAAGGCACAATTCCCTCCGCCCGCAGGTCAACCCGGCTCCACTGCCATTCATAAAGACAGCAGTATTTTTTCCGGCTGGGCATCCCATGTGCAAATCATTCGTGGATGGCAAAATATTGCAGACACAACATTGGGTAAAACAACTGTCGGGGATAGCACCAAAGCTACCGGGAAAGCCGATGGCAGTGTTGTGAGCTTGGGTGACGGTGGCGTGGCTATTGTGTATTGCGACCCTCCAATAAAAGATATTCCCGGTTGGGACTTTGCCATTTTTGAAAACGGGTTTAGCGACTCTTTTCTCGAATTGGCTTTTGTAGAAGTAAGCTCTGACGGGCAAAACTTTTTCAGATTTCCGGCCGTTTCTTACACACAAACATCCACGCAGATCGGGGGTTTTGACACCTTGGATGCCACAAAAATTAACAATTTTGCAGGAAAATACCGTATTTATTACGGAACTCCTTTCGATTTAAACGAATTAAAAAATACCACCGGATTGGACATAAACAACATTACCCATATTCGCATCATAGATGTTGTAGGCAGCATCAATCCTCAATATGCCACATACGATCAATATGGCAATCCTGTTAATGACCCCTGGCCAACACCTTATGCTTCCGGGGGATTTGATCTTGATGCTATTGGGTTCATTCAAACTCCTTTAAGCATCGATCGGCATGAATACAGCCATCAAATCAAAGCATATCCAAATCCGGCCTCACATTTTATTCATTTGTTGATCCCGGAGGAACTTCTGAAAAATGGAAATACTTATGTAGAAATTATCGAATTGCCAACCGGTCAAACACTAAAAAAATTAACCTTGAACGAAACACAACAACCAATGAATATTGCCGACATCAAACCAGGACTATATCTTTTTAAAATAACAACGGCCAAAGAAATTTATTATGTAAGATGGTTGAAAGTTTGAATACTGGTTCAATCTAATTTAAGTAAGTTTTATTTTGAAAATTATTTTATTCTTTGATAAACTTTTCGCTTAATAAGAAATTGCCTTTTTCATCATAAATGTTAATAAAAAAGACACCAGAAGCTATCGTTAACTTATCAAATAGGTTTATTGTATATAAATTTTCAGGAATATAATGTATGGATGAATAAATGTTTTTTCCAAAAATATCCATGATTTTGATATAAAGGTTTTTGTCTTTCAAGTTTTGAAAATATATGTTTAAATATTCTTTCGTTGGATTAGGATAGATCTCAATATAAGCTCTGTTTCTTTTCAGATAAATAATATCTGAATATGACACTTTACCATCAAAGTCAAGTTGTTTTAACCTGTAATAATACGATGTATGATTTTCGATAATATCATCAGTATACGAATAGAAATTCAGGGTGTGACTATTGCCTCTTCCATTAACTCGGCCTATAGTTTCATAAAGTTTCCCATCTATCGAACGTTCAATAAAAAATGCTTTATTATTAATCTCGGAAGCTGTTACCCATTCTAACAAATTAGCATTTTCAAGAGATTTACCTTCAAAGGAAATCAATTCAATCGGCAAAACTCCGGTTGCAGACCAACCGGATATCGTAAAATCACAATCATCTCCGGCATACCCATCAACATGAAGTATATAAGTTTGACCAACCGTTAATCCGGTTGCAGTAACAGTACCTGAAGTAGGGGTAGTAGGATTCCAGCAGTTTGAAACAGAAGTAAAATTTGCGCAACAACCATTAATATCTGTAGTCACAGCGTAAACTTCTGCTTGTATTCCAAAATTACTTGCACAATTGGACACTGTAAAATTAAAAGTATGGGTTGTAGAAGTTGCAGTAAAAATATACCAAGAATTATTTTCTATTGTGCCACAAAAGATAGAATTTAAATTTCCGGGAGTATCTGCAGTATAAGAAGAAGAAGTATTACTTGTAAAACTCCCCCCAGGAGTCAACACTGCAGGATCTTCACAATAATCATTTGTACCATTGCCACCACAGGGTCCGGTTTCAGTTATACAAACATCAAAAGAGGTATTTTGGCAACCGGTAGATGTATAAGTATATACACGCAAATAATAGGTTTGACCTGGAGTCAATCCACTTAAGGTACTGGAATTTGGATCACTACAAGAGCCTGTGACCAATGATAATGAAGGACATGAACCTGTCCATACAGAATGATACAAATCTGTTGTTGATCCTGAAACATTAAATAGATTGATGTTGACAGATCCTGTAGCAGGAGCCACAAATGAAAACCAAACATCATCATCTGCTGTTCCTGAACATCCGGTATTTGGAGGGTTAGTCGTTAATGTAGCACAATTTACCGTACCGCTCACGGAAGAAACGCATCCTGATGTGTCAACTGTTACAGATATTGCATTCATACATTCATCATTAATAGGTGGAGAACAAGAACAATTAGTAATACTGATGTCAAATGGCGTACATTGTGGCGAAGGCCAGGTAGAAATAGTAATATAATAGGTAGTTCCCCCAATAAGATTTGCTTGACAAATAAAGGGATTTCCAGAACTACTGGTTGCAGACGCTATACAATTTGCTCCGGCTAAATTTGGGCAAGCATCAGTTACAAAAACCCCCACATAATTACCTGTGTTAGATAATGTTATTGAAATACATTCATTTGTTAATGGTGTATAAGTATATACATAATCATCTCCATTCATGTAACTACTTCCACAAGCATCAGAGCTCGAAAAATCATCGCCGGCACCACATGTGGCCTGACCGCTTGCAGAAAATGGTATAGAAGAAATTGTTGCATTAGTAGGACAAGCAGAGGCACCACAAGACAACGAAATGTCAAAAATACCTGTTGCATTGCTGGTATTACTATAATGCGCTATATAGAAAAAATACGTTACACCTGCAGTAGCATTGAATGTAACAGTTTCAGGATCACCTGACAAACCTACATCTTTACAAGCAATATTTGTCATAGAAGCACAACTACCGTAGGCCACTGCAAGCTCTATATCATACCCTGATGCAGGGTCTGCAGTAACTGTTACAGTTTGATTGGTAATAGGTGTAAATGAATACCAAACACCCTTCCCTAAAGAACAACCGGTAATGCTGCCATTGGCTGTTGCTCCATTGGTTGTTTGCGCTGTGAGCACACTTCCACATGTCAAAGGGGTGGCATTACTGCAATCATTGTTTGCAGGAGCCCCTGCCCCCGGTGGCGCAGGAGTATTACTAAATTTTATTTCCCAATAATTAATAAACCCATCATCACTACATGCATCATCTGTAACACATAGTTGCCAAGTACCGTTCGGATTTTGTCCATTATTTACATCTCCTAAATTTCCTTCAGGCAAATACGGACCGGATGTAAATGGAGCAGACCCGGAAGTTATTGAAGTAGATGATGTCATTGTAAAACATGTATAAGGTGAATTATTATTTGAAGTGCCGGAACCATAATTATCGCCACTTCCTCCATTATCAGTACTTAATTCTACTATTGTGCCATCAGGTGCAACTAAATAAATATCTAAATCCGCATCATAGGTATGATTAATTTTGATACATACTTGCTCCAATCCAAATGTTCCATTTATAGTTGAAGGTAATCCGGAGACATTAATTGAAGAACAAACTTGACTACCACAATCAGGAATACTATCGTTTGTTCCACTACTAAATGTTTGCGAAAAAACGGAATAATGAATAAATAATAGGAAAACTAAAATATTATTTCGAAAGAGCTGCATGATTTAAAATTTTAAATTCGTTTACAGGAGTTTTTTTTATCATTTCTAAAAGGGTCTCAAACTCAAGTTCGGAAGAATACACAATATTTAATATATTATTGCTGGCTTCGATCAAAAAAACATTTTCCTCCGATAAATTTTTTTTAATCATTTCAATTATTTGTATTCTTTTTTCTGTATTTAATTCCGGAAGCATTAAATTAACTTCATACAATACTTTTGTTGAATCAGAATTGAATTTCACTATTAATTCTTCAAATTCTCTTGAATTTTTATAAATTGCTTGACCACTGGCCACAAATACAATTGAAAAAAAAATTATGGTAAAGAATAAGTATTTCATCTTACTTACAATTAGATATTTAGTTATTACAATTATACGAATTTTTTTTAGTATTTTTTATAAATTGCAGAAAAAATTTCAACCATTAGAATAAAATTATATCTTTTTATAAGATTACCAATATGAAGCCGGATTTTTATTTGGCTTTTAAAAGTAAACTTAAATTAATAATTTTTAAGAAATTCATTAATTTATATACTTTTCTTGAATTCATAGAAATTTAACAGGATTTATGTTTTCATATTAATGAATAACTAAATGGTTTTTAAAAAAACAAAAAGGGATCATAAATGACCCCTTCTATCTTTTGAGTGTAGAAATATTATCTTCTCCTGTCGTGCGTGGGAGTGGGTTTTTGTGAAAGATGTTTTGGTTTTTCCAGTAGAGCTTTTCGCGACAATTTCATTTTGCCGGTTTTACTATCTACTCCTATAAGTTTCACCATCACTTCATCTCCTTCTTTCAACACATCTTCCACTTTTTCCGTTTTTTTCCAGTCAATTTCAGAGATATGCAGCAGCCCATCTTTGCCGGGTAGTATTTCAATAAATGCGCCAAAGGGCATAATTGCCTTCACTTTACCTTTGTATACTTCTCCGACCTCAGGAACAGTAATGATAGCTTTGATTCTCTCTATGGCTTCTTCGCCTGCACTTTCGTCTACAGCTGCTATTTCTACCACACCCACACCGTTTTTCTCTTCAATGGTAATAGTAGTCTTGGTTTCTTGTTGGATGGATTGTATAATTTTTCCTCCCGGTCCAATCACAGCCCCTATCATATCTTTGGGAATTTCCAAAGACAATATACGCGGCACATGCGGTTTATAATTATCCCTTGGTTTGTCGATAATTTTGTTCATTTCTTCAAGGATGTGCAAACGGCCTCTTTTTGCTTGTTCGAGAGCTTTTTCAAGTATTTCGAAATTCAATCCTTGAATTTTTATATCCATCTGACAGGCAGTAATACCCTCGGATGTCCCTGCCACTTTAAAATCCATATCTCCCAAATGGTCTTCATCGCCAAGAATATCAGACAATACCGCCCATCGTCCTGTTTTTTCATCTGTAATCAAGCCCATGGCAATACCCGATACCGCAGATTTAATTTTAACCCCGGCATCCATCAATGCCATCGAACCGGCACAAACAGTAGCCATTGAGGACGATCCGTTTGATTCCAATATATCTGAAACTACACGTATGGTATATGGATTTTCATCATCTCCGGGTATGACATATTTTAATGCACGCATGGCAAGGTTCCCATGACCTATTTCTCTTCTTCCCGGACCGCGGTTTGGTTTGATTTCTCCGGTTGAGAATGCCGGAAAGTTATAGTGTAAGATAAATTTATCCGAACCTTGATAGAGGGCTCCGTCTACTGTTTGTTCATCGAGTTTTGTACCAAGAGTGACGGTAGTCAACGATTGGGTTTCTCCACGTGTGAATATGGCCGACCCATGCGGTATAGGCAAATAATCTACCTCTCCCCAAATGGGACGAATTTCATCGGTTTTTCGGCCATCCAATCTTTTTCCGTGCTCAAGAATGACTTCTCTGACTGCTTCTTTTTGTACGTTATGAAAGTATTTCTTAATCAAAAATGCTTTTTCGGCTAATTCTTCGGGTGTCAACATCTGTTCAAACTCATCCTGTACGGTTTTAAATAACTCTTTGCGTTTATGTTTATCGGCTATGCCTTGAAGTGCAATGCTTTTATATTTTTCATATGCAAAATCACGTATGCGTTTTTCCAACTCTTCATCATGCGTTTCATGTTGATACTCTCTTTTACTATTAGCGCCCGGCACTTTTGCAGCCAATCGTTCCAATGCCTCACATTGTTTTTTTATGGTTTCGTGTGCTTGTTTGATTGCTTCGATCATATCTTTTTCCTGTACTTCTTTCATTTCTCCTTCTACCATCACAATGCTGTCTTTCGTACCGGCCACAATCAAATCTATATCTGCCTGTTCCATATCTGTTGCATCCGGATTTATCCTCCATTGACCGTTGATTCTGGCTACCCGCACTTCTGAAACGGGACCATTGAAAGGTATGTCTGAGACAGCCAATGCTGCGGCTGCAGCCAGGCAAGCAAGTGCATCCGGATTGTCTCCTTCTTTGGCAGAAATCAAAGTTACTTGCACTTGAGTTTCAGCATGATAATCTTCAGGAAACAAAGGTCTCAAAGCACGGTCGATCAATCTGGAAATCAATATCTCATTATCACTGGGTCGGTTTTCGCGTTTTAAAAAGCCTCCGGGAAATCTGCCGGTTGCAGAAAATTTTTCTCTGTAATCCACCGTCAAAGGCATAAAATCGATGTTATCTGCGGCTTCTTTAGCTGAGACAACCGTAGCCAACAACATTGTCGTGCCCAGTTTAACTACTGCTGCTCCATCAGCTTGTTTGGCCAGACGGCCTGTTTCAATTTCTATCACCCTGCCATCGGGTAAGTTTACTTTTTCAATAATCGCTTCTGGTTTCATAATATTTTATATTTTAACAAAAAAGGGGGGTAAATTTTCCTTGCCCCCCTCCAAAAAAACTTATATAAATTTTCTAAATTTATTCAAATTATCTTCTTAAAGACAACTCTTCCAATATTTTTCTGTATTCTTCGAAATTCTTTCTTTTCAAGTAATCCAAAAGTTTTCTTCTTTTACCGACCAACAAAACAAGAGACCTTTCGGTAACTTTGTCTTTTTTATTTTTTTTCAAATGTTCTGTCAGGTGATTGATTCTTTCGGTAAAAATAGCTATCTGCGTGCGCGAATCACCGGTATTTTTTTCATCGCCGGTCATTTTTTTTGCAATCTCCGCTTTTTTTTCTTTTGTTAAATACATAGCTTCAAAAATTAGGCTGCAAATTTAATATTTTTATTGTTATTAACAATTACTTTTCGAAAAAATTTAACATTAAATCGATTTTTGATTTTAAATCTTTACGATGAACAATAAAATCAAGGAAACCGTGTTCCAACAAAAATTCCGATGTTTGGAATCCTTCGGGCAATTCTTTTCTTATAGTTTCTTTTACCACTCTTGGACCGGCAAAACCAATCAATGCACCCGGTTCGGCTATATTTATATCTCCCAACATGGCAAAGGATGCTGTAACACCCCCGGTAGTAGGATCGGTCAACACTGAAATGTAAGGTAATTTCGCATCTGCCATTTGTGTGAGTTTCGCTGACGTCTTGGCCATCTGCATAAGTGAAAATGCCGCTTCCATCATTCTGGCACCCCCCGATTTTGAAATAATGATTAAGGGTAATTTCTCTTTAAGGCAATAATCGATGCTTCTTGCTATTTTTTCTCCCACCACGCTCCCCATGCTGCCTCCGATAAAAGCAAAATCCATACAATCAATAACTACTTTTCGTCCATTGAGCTTGCCATGAGCTGCACGGATGGCATCTTTCAATCCGGTTTTTTTGATGGTTTCTTGTATTCTGTCTTTATATTTTTTGGTATCTTCAAAATTCAAAGGATCTTCCGAAATCAAATTGGGTGCAATTTCCGTATATTTACCTTCATCAAATAAAAAAGAAAAATATTCGGCCGAGCCTATTCTTTCATGGTAATCACATTTATTACAAACCCAAAGATTGTTTTCAAAATCTTCTTTTGGCATCAAATGCTTACACTCAGGACATTTATACCACAACCCTTCGGGTGTTTCTTTTTTCTGGCTCGACGGTGTTAATATACCTGACTTTATTCTCTTAAACCAACCCATTTGTTTGATTTATGCAATGGTTATATCTTTGTTGAAATAAACATCTTGGATGGCATGCAACAGTTCGACTCCCTCTTTCATAGGACGTTGAAACGCCTTTCTTCCCGAAATTAAGCCGTGTCCTCCTGCTCTTTTGTTAATCACTGCTGTTTTTACTGCTTCTTTCAGATCGCTTTCTCCGGATGATGCACCACCTGAGTTTATAAGGCCTATTTTACCCGAATAGCAATTTACCACTTGATAGCGGCAAAGATCGATTGGATGTTCAGTAGTCAATTCACTGTATACTTTTTTGTGAGTTTTACCAAAATTCAACGCCAAATACCCACCATTGGTTTCAGGTAGTTTTTGTTTGATGATATCTGCCTGAATGGTAACTCCCAAGTGATTGGCCTGGCCGGTTAAATCTGCAGCAGTATGATAATCTGTTCCATCTTTTTTAAATGCGGAATTTCGCAAATAACACCATAAAACGGTTGCCATTCCTAATTCATGGGCTCTTTCGAATGCTTGAGAAATTTCTACAATTTGTCTTGAAGATTCTTCCGAACCAAAATATATCGTTGCTCCAATTGCTGCTGCACCTAAATTCCATGCCTCCTCAACAGTGCCAAACAAAATTTGATCATATTTGTTGGGATAGGTCAATAATTCATTGTGATTTATTTTAACGATAAAAGGTATTTTATGGGCATATTTTCTGGAACACTGGGCTAAAACGCCAAATGTGGAAGCCACTGCATTACACCCACCTTCTATTGCTAGTTTGACAATATTTTCAGGGTCAAAATATGCCGGATTGGGTGCAAATGATGCACCTGCCGAGTGCTCTATGCCTTGATCCACAGGCAGGATGCTCAAATAACCGGTTCCACCCAGACGTCCATGATTATAAATTCTTTGAAGATTGATCAAAACTTGATTGTTTCTATTGGAAGGGCCAAACGATTTGTCTATAAAATCGGGTCCTGGCAGCATCAATGTTTCTTTAGGAATAGTTTTGCATTCATGTTGAAGCAAAAAGTTTGCTTCTTCCCCAAGAATTTTTTCTATATCGATCATTTCTTTAAAATTTGTCGGCAAATATACATCAATTTTTCTATTCGCTTGTTTAAATTAAAACGGATACCCAATTCCTAAACTCAACGGCGTGCGTTTGATATCCGGTTTGATTTGATATGGGTTGGCAGAATTGGGATTTTTAAATGGTACACCAAAGTCAAATCTGATCAAAAAGAAATCAAAATCCAAACGTATACCTATTCCCGAACCTATTGCCAGATCTCTCCAGAGCCGATTAATGGCAAATTCGGCATTGGGTTTGGCAGGATCCTTTTTCAATTGCCATATATTTCCCACATCAATAAAGTATGCGCCTTTTATAAATCCTGAAATGGGAAACCTAAACTCAAAATTGCCCTCTAACTGAACATTCCCCAACCTGTTGATTGGCGATGATATCAAGGAATCGGGCATCGAACCCGGACCCAGTGTTCTTACCTGCCATGCCTTGATTCCGTTGGCTCCTCCGGCAAAAAAGTTTTTCTCAAACGGCAGAGTATTTACATTTCCATAAGGAATTCCAATGCCTCCAAAAAACCTGTAAGCAAATGTGGTTTTCGGATACTTGAAGTAATAACGCAGGTCCAATATTGCCCTTACATATTGTGAATAACGGATGCCAAATATCTTATGGCTGCCCTGCTCATCTAATGGAAGTTTTTGCACATTACTGTATAACTGCAGTAAATTTCCGGCTGTTTCAAGCTCTGTACGTATAAACCAAAAATCTATCATTTTTGGTTTGGATTGTGTGTTATATATAAAACTGTATTTTAACGCCGGTAACAATTGATTTCTAAATGTATTGACAATGAACAAATCGGTGGTTGTATCCAAAAAGGCCTGGAATGCAGGATCGGGATTTAATTTCAATAGAGAAATTTCAAATGGTGTTACGGTATGTTTTTTATAATCGGTTTCATTCCAACTGTATTCCAAAAACCCTCTGGTCAATGTCCTTTGATAATCAGGGCGCTGTTGAAAATTATACAGGGCGCTGAAGCGGGTTTTGGGTGAAGACCGCTGGGAAACTTTATCAATGCGCATGGGTAGCAAAAATCTTGGTATTTCTAAATCAATTTGCGGGGCATATTCAAATGTATTGAATGGTAAATTATTGATAATTTCATTCTGAGAGTTTTTCTGAAATATCAATGGTTGGGCTTCAATCCCACCTTTAAATTTCAGATTTAAGATTTCTGCACTGCCAAACAAATTCCTGTTTTGATAATTGATATTACCGGATGTACCTAAAAACCCACCCGAGTTGTATCCCTCCACCTCAAGATTGACAGAATGTGTTGGGGCAGGCGAAAGCAATATAAAACAATTGATTACATTCTTTTTCACCGGGTCTTCTTCAAACCGGATATTGACATATCTAAATGTTTTCATGGCATTCAAACGGGAATACGTAAGCAAATGTTTGGTCTCGTTGTATAATTCACCTTCTTTCATCAAAATCTGAAAAGCTATGGCCTTAGGGTTATATAATGCATTTTTGTTCTGTATAAAATAAATACCGTTAATTTCAAGTGTGTCGGCAAAATTTAGTTCGGGTTGGGAAGGATCATATTGCTGTTTGACATAAATTTTGCCTATGTAAACAGGCCGGTGATTTCTTAAAATGATAGTATCTTTTCCTTCAGACGTAATAACTTTTTCACGCAATTTTTTCACATTGATATACAAGTCTACCTTTTGTGGTTTGCGGCTTGTGTCTGCTTCGAAATAAATATGGTCTTTTGAAAAGTAATAATACCCGCTATTTTTGATAGCTTTCGCAAATTTTTCGCGTTCTGCATCCAATCTGTCAAGATCAAATGGTTTGCCTTTTAGATTAAAGAAACTTAAACATTCCGAAAGTATGATTTTTGCAAGATCCCTATTGTCTAACCTAAATCCAATGCTATCAATGATATACAAAGGACCCGGATGTATCTTGTAAATAACCTTGGCTTTTTTGGCTTTGTCTTTTCTAAATGCAGGTTTTGGTATGACTTCATAATCAACTGCCGCATAAAAATAACCTTTATTTTTCATAAATGCCGACATATTCTCACATGTTTTGCGGGCTTGCATAGTGTCTATCAAAACAGGGGGCTCCCCAATTGTACGGGTAATCCAACTTTTAAAGGTTTTTGGTTCTTGGTCTAAGGGTTCTTTTCCTTTGGCTATTCTTTTTGCATTTTTTTTATCGATTTTTCTTTGTTTTTGTTCAAGCGATGCATCTACTTTTTCCGGTTTATAGAAATAATACATCCAAAGGTTGAATTTGAAAAACAAAATTTTCCTGTTGGGTTTTTGACGGATTATCGGTTCCAAATCATCGGCAGAGATGTATTTAGGAACGCCTTTTATTTCATTTTTTACCAATAATTTTTTTCCCGGGGGAATATTTTTGGTTATGCGGCAAGATATTATCGTGAATAACAATGCTATTATACACAAAATATGTCGCCATCTGCAAATCATTGTGTAAAATTAGGATAATTGAATCTAAATCCTTCAATCTTTTTATTTTTACGGAACAAAAACTTTTTAATGAAAAAAGAAAAAATACTGTATGAATTATCGATTTGATCTTACTTGCTTACTTTGATTTTCATAAGTTTTGATTCCTTCTAACAACCATTGTAAATAAGCATTTATGTCAGGTTCATAACCGATAGGCTGATTCAATGTATTTTCTTGATGGTCAACCAATACGTAATATGGTTGGGAATTGGTTCCATACCGTTGCGCCTGCATCACGGACCATTTGTTTCCGATCGTTTTCACTTTTTTGATTCTCCCTCCTATTTCAACTTCTGTTTGTTGATCGATGGGAAGTTCTCTCTTATCGTCTACATAGAGAGACACCAACACGATTTTATTTCTTAAAACATCAAGCACTCTTGGATCTGACCACACATTCTCTTCCATTTTCCTACAATTGACACATGCCCACCCGGTAAAATCAATCAACAATGGTTTGTTTACTTTTTTGGCATAAGCCAATGCAGTTTCATAATCGTGAAAACAATTCAAAGCATGGGGACAATGTTCCGGATCAGCTCCGATCGGCACATCGTTGTCGTTTGACACTTGTGTGGCAATGCTTACTGTTTTGCCCACACCCTCCGGCGATTCGCTATAAAAAGTCGGCGGCGGAAACCCACTGATCAACTTCAAAGGCGCTCCCCACAATCCGGGAATTAAGTAAATGACAAAAGCAAGGACAAGAGTGGCAAGCATGGCACGGCCTACAGAAAGTTTCTCAACTTTTTCATCGTGGGGCAAACGAATAAATCCAAATAAATATAGCGCCAATGTACCAAAAATGGCTATCCATAGGGCAATGAACAATTCTCTTGTCAACCAACCGGCTTGTATCACCAAGTCGGCATTAGATAAAAATTTGAGTGCAAAAGCTATTTCAAGAAAACCCAAAAACACCTTGATGCTGACCATCCACCCTCCGGATTTGGGCAGCGATTGCAACCACCCGGGAAATGCTGCAAATAATGCAAATGGCAATGCAAGAGCCAGAGAGAAGCCAAACATGCCAATCACCGGGCCCCAACCACCTACCGTGGCAGCTTGTACGAGCAAAGGACCGGCCACAGGGCCTGTACAACTGAAAGATACCAACGCCAACGTAAAAGCCATAAAAAATATCCCTATCAATCCACCTTTGTCCGACATACGATCCATTTTATTGGTCCAGGATGAAGGAAGGGTAATTTCAAAAGCCCCCAAAAAGCTGATTCCAAAAAGCAGCAATAGAATAAAGAAAAATAAATTAAACCAAAGATTGGTAGATAATGCATTTAAAGAATCAAAACCAAAGATGGCCGTTACGACTGTTCCCAAAACCACATAAATGACTATGATAGAAATTCCATAAAAAACAGCATTTCTAATAGTTTGTATTTTTGTTTTGCTTTGTTTGGTAAAAAAACTTACGGTCAACGGTATCATCGGAAAAACACAGGGGGTAAATAATACCACCAAACCACCCAAAAATGACAAGAAAAATAATTCCCAGAACCCCATTTGATTTGAATCAAAATTTTGTGCATTTGTTATGGATGTTTTACTATCCGGCGGCAATACCACATAAAATTCTTGCTCATCAGGCGGCAAGCAACGTTCAGCATCACACACCATAAATTCAATGTTTAGTTTTCCCTCTCCTTGTTCACCGGTTAATTTTAGTTTTTGACGTATGGTATAAACACTGTCAAATGTTGCAAGATTGAGCAAAAAATTAGGGTCGTACTCTTTTTTCAAATTACCAATTTCTTCAGGATCGCCTACTACTTCAAGATTCTTCAAATCTTTCCAACGAACCGATGTAGGCACAGGTCCTTCTTCGGTTTCCTGATGCATGGAATATATGTGCCATCCTTTTTCGAGTTTGGCAGTGACCAACACATAAAATTCCTTGTTTGAGATTTTTTCAATGTTTATCGACCAGCTGTATGGCTCAAGGATTCCTTGCGAATTGTTTTTCTGGTCTTTGTCAGGTATTTGCTGTTCTTTGTCAGTATTAGTGATGTTTGTTTCGAGTTGACCCTCATTTTTATCAACGGTTGATTCATTTTTATCTGCATGAACCGTTGAATTTCCTGTATGTTCAAACTCTATATCAAATTCACGAATATCCGGTGGCAAACATTGTGATTCGTTACACAACATAAATTCTACCGAACCTTTGAAACGTATTTTGCCGATAGATTTTACCGTAAATTTTTGTTTAAACACTGCTTTATTTTCAAAGAATGCCAATTCGATGTTATCAAATACAGGTTCCTTCTTTACGATGGGTTTGGATTCCTCAAGCTTGCCGGTTATTTGATATTGATTCGATTTTTCGAATGTAAAAGATGTAGGAATAGGGCCATCCCCCTCGACAGGTCTTGTGGAATATAAATGCCAACCGGGTTCTATCTTGCATTCTGCCACAAAAACATAATTATCACCTTTGAGATGCTTCACAGTAAAATTCCACCGGGTAGGGTCCAAGATTTGAGCATTTAAAGCAATAAAAGGAAACAGCAGGTATAGAAACCAAAAAAACTTTTTCATGACACAATCTATTTTTTCTTTAGTGTCAAATAAATGAAATCCTGACAATTTGCAAAACAAATCGATCTTTTAAAAGTATAAAATTTAATTTTTTTAATAAATGGAATTCTTAAAATGAATGGATGATAAATTAAAGCATATTAAATCAATCGAACCTCTATGATACGGCATATAGGAATCATCACACCTTTTTTAAGGATAACTCTGTCTTCGGTCAGACCCCATATAGTGGTTTCTACCTGCTTTGTGGACTGATCGTCAATAAAAATTATTTTGACTTTTGATTTCGAACCATTTCCTAAAATCAATGCACGTTCCAAATCCAGTTTCCGTTGCAATTTCTTTTGATTGTCTTCCAAAACTTCGGTTTTAGGGAAATGCAGTTCAGGTATTTTTTCTTTTTCAATGGTTTGAATAGTTGTAGCACTCATAACCTCTTTTTTTTATAATATACGAATATAAAAAAAATTTGTTTACATACAATAAAAAATTTTTATTTTAAAAATTTTTCATTCAAGCAAATAAAATTTTATGATTCTTTGTGTTTGCAGGGGATTTACTCTAAAACGTTGGTCAATACGATAGCCGGCTACCCAAAATATATTGTTTTCACTCAAAAATATCCATGTGTTTTTTTTCTCCTCTTCATTTAGTTTTTGATCGATAAAAAAATCGCTCAATTTCTTTCTGCCCTTCATGCCTAAAGGAATAAAACTATCTCCGGGTTGCCAATGTCTAATCAAAATGGATTTTTCTAACTTGCCATAATCGATATAGGCAACTCTTGGATCTTTATCAAAATTGAAATCAAATTCCTTAATATCAATTATTTCCCATCTTAATTTGAAAGGTTTGGAAATTTCTCCTGAAGCACGAATATCAAGTTGTAAAAAAATTTTTTCATTCAATGTTTGAGATTCTGTCAAAATAAAATGTTTACGATCGATTACTAATTGCTTTTTGTTGTTCAATGTAAGATTGCGTGTTTCGGTGGAGTACATTCCTTTTTCCAGCAGATATTGTATTTGATCCCACCGGATACCGTATGGATTTAACCAATGATAAAAAAACAATGCCGGATGATTCATCTCACGTATCAATGCTTTGTCTACAATTTCCATCCCATCTTTTTTCATGATTTTGCCATCTGTCAAAACATATTGAAACACTTCATGCGTAAATGAAAAATATTCTCCGGCCACCATTGCCGTTTGATTCACATGTTCCTGCCATTTAGGATTAATTTTATCCAACAATGGTGCTATCTGATTTCTCAAAAAATTTCGTTGATAATAATTGTCTTGATTTGACTTATCTTCTCTCCATTTAAGTTTATTTCTTTCGGCAAATGCGAGAATTTCCTGTTTCCTTACTTGCAATAACGGACGAAACAACCGGCGTTGTTGGTCCAGAATCTGCATCCCCATGATACCTTTCAACCCACAGCCACGCAGTAAATTCAGCAAAATTGTTTCGGCATTATCCTGAAAATGATGCCCGGTGACAATAAAATCGCATTGATGATGCTGTCTGATCTCTTCAAACCATTGATAACGGATTTCTCTTGCAAGTTCTTGAATGCCTTTTTGATTATTTTCTGCCATTTTTTTCAAATCAACTTTCTTAAATAAGGCAAATAAATGATGTTGAGAAGCTGTATTTCTTACTAATTTTTCGTCCAAATCCGAATCTTTACCTCTTAATCCATAATTTACGTGAGCTACATATATCCTGTCATGAGGCAACACCTGCCTCATCAATTCCAGCAGCACCATACTGTCGACGCCTCCGCTTACCGCCAAAAGAAATCTTTTTTCCAAATATCCCGGTAACCAGCGATCTAAAATTGATTTAAATTTATCTGCCGTCAATGATTCCATTCAATATTTGAATAACTGAATTTGCTTTTATATGACATTCTTCCCATTCTTTTTCTGCAGTTGTATGGACGGTTATGGCTCCTCCTGCCCATACACTCAAATATCCTGTTATTGCATTGTATTGTATGGCACGAATCACCACATTCAAATCAAAATTACCATTTTGATCCAAATAACCAACCGATCCCGAAAACAAACCTCTTGACGATTTTTCCAAATTGTCGATTATTTTCATTGCGCTGAATTTTGGTGCGCCTGTCATGCTGCCCATTGGAAATGTTGCTTCGATAATATGGTCAAAGCAGATGTCATCTTTTAACTCTGCTTCTACTGTCGAAATCATTTGATGGACACTTTCAAATGTATACACTTCACAAAGTCCGGAGACCTTCACACTATCCCGTTTGGCAATTTTGGAAAGATCATTTCTCACCAAATCTACGATCATAATGTTTTCTGAAATATCTTTGACACTGTTTTTGAGATTTTCTTTCAGCCATTGATCTTCCTTGGCATTTTTACCCCTTGGTGCTGTCCCCTTGATTGGTTGTGAAATTATCTTATTTCCTGTTTTTTGCAAAAAACGCTCAGGGCTTGCAGTAATGAGAAACCAATCACCCCATCTGACAAAGGCGCTAAATGGTTGATGGAGCCGTTCCAATACATTTAAATAGGTGGCATACGGATTAATTATCACATTCTCTGCATAAAATTCTATACAAAAATTCACTTCATAGATATCTCCCCGTTGCAAATGTTTTTGAATTATGTCGAATTTTTGTCGGTATTCTTCAAATGAATGATCGGCTTGAAATAGTATTCTTTGCCGGGTTGAAGAAACGCTGTAGTTTGTTGACAATCGTTTGATTTCGTCAATACCCAACACCGACATCTCCGGATATAAAAATCTATTTGAATTAAATGGCATTGAATTTTTACAATTCAATTCAGGTAGTAGATAAAATTTATTTTTGGCAGTATAAGGAATAATTACCGGAGTATATTCACCGGTGTTGGAAAAAAAAAGATGTATTTGCTTCATAAACAAAAAAAGCCGGACAATAGCCGGCTTCAAATTTAACAAACAAGTTTTAAAGTTTAGTTGGGCAACACGTTAACAATGTTTTTGTCGTTTTTGCCTTTTTTGAAATGAACTACGCCATCGACCAGGGCAAACAAAGTATGATCCTTACCCATACCCACGTTTAGTCCGGGATGGTATTTTGTACCTCTTTGCCTTACGATGATGTTACCGGCGATACATTTTTGACCACCGAATATTTTCACGCCTAAGCGCTTGGATTCTGATTCACGACCGTTTTTAGTACTTCCTAAACCTTTCTTGTGTGCCATGGTTATAAAATTTTAAGCGTTAATTTTTTCAATTTTAATTTGAGTCATATGTTGTCTATGCCCTCTTTTCACTTTATAGCCCTTTCTTCTTTTCTTTTTAAAAACAATCACCTTGTCGGCTTTCAAATGTTTTAAAACAGAAGCTTCTACAGACGCATTGTCAACATAAGGAGCCCCTACGGTTATTTTACCATCATTATCAACCAACAAAACTTTATCAATTTTTACTTTTTCTCCTTCTTTGGCTTCCAGGGCATGCACATAAATGCTTTTATCCTTTTCCACTTTAAATTGTTGACCTGCTATTTCTACTATGGCGTACATGATGTTATTTTTTAAAATGGGTGCAAATATACTACTTTTTTTATTTATGCAATCCGTTTCTTGAAAATTTATTTCTCTGATGAAAATTTTTCCATTACTTCCATGCTGATGCCGGTGGTAGAATATCCACCATCGTTGTAAATATTTTGCATTGTAACACCTTTCGTCAGATCAGAGAAAAGTGCAACGCACAGTCCTGCACATGACTCAGCAGATGCATTTCCCAATGGCGACATCATGTCGGCAAACCGATAGAAATCCTCAAAACCTTTAATTCCGCTTCCGGCAGTGGTCTTTGTGGGCGATTGGGAAACCGAGTTGATTCTTACTTTTTTTGCTTTGCCATAATGATAACCAAAACTTCTTACGATCGACTCCAGCAATGCTTTGGCTTCAGCCATATCGTTATAGAAAGGGTAAGCGCGTTGCGCTGCAATGTATGACAAAGCGACCACACTACCCCCTTCATTGATAAAGTCCATTTTCATGGCAACAGACAGCATCTTATGCAATGAGATTGCCGAAACATCCAAACTTTTGAAAAAGAAATCATAATTAAGATCTGTATATGGCAAATTTTTTCTTACGTTGGGAGACATTCCGATGGAATGAAGCATAAAATCAATGTTTCCTCCCAATATTTCACGGGATTTTTCATACAGATTTTTAATGTCCTCCACATTTGTGGCATCCGCAGGAATGATTTCGGCTTTGATTTTTTCAGCCAATTGTTTTATTTCACCCATGCGCATAGCAATGGGGGCATTGGTTAAAACAATTTGGGCTCCTTGCTCATATGCAAGTTCTGCTACTTTCCATGCTATGGAATTATGATCCAATGCTCCGGTTATAATCCCCTTTTTTCCTTTTAACAAATTTCCGGTCATATAATTATTTTTTAAGTTGATTTACCATCCGGTGCCCCGGGCAATCCTTTTTTTTCTTTTATATGCTTTTCTGCCTTTATACGGCTTACTTCCATATGATTTACCTACCCGGCTTCCACCTGAATATTCAGATCCAGCATACTTCTGGGCAACTGTGCTGCCTCCACAGGCAGAAAACAAAAATAAATTAAGTAAAATCACCAATATCGTATAATACTTTAACATTTGTGCAAAAGTATAATAATTTTCACTGTTGTCCAAAATAATTTCTAAAAAAATACCATCATACACCGCAGAAAATAAAAAATAAAAAAGACAGGAATAAATTTCCT
>FWPU01006217.1_pt1 | contig 24363 bp, 20 predicted proteins | sample 2228361 | NCBI WGS metagenome assembly FWPU01 (sample SAMEA103939777, study PRJEB20133) | metagenome | reverse complement strand
ATTTTACAGGTTGATCAAGTCAATTTTTATTTTTCATGAACGAAAGATACACTACCGCTCAGCCGGCGCTATGAAAGGTGCTCTCTGTGGGTTATGCCCCGCCAGATTTGTGGTTATAATGGGGCAAATCTGACCAAAAGGAGATGCCGATGAGTACTATCACCCGGGAAGAGGCGCTTGAATACCACCGCCTGGATGGCAGGCCAGGGAAGATCTCCATTCTGCCCACCAAGCCGATGGCGACCCAGCGCGATTTGAGCCTGGCTTACACGCCGGGTGTCGCCGTTCCTGTGCTGGAGATCGAAAAAGACCCCGAATTGGGATACGAGTTCACCTCGAAAGGCAACCTGGTGGCGGTAGTCTCCAATGGCACCGCCATCCTGGGCTTGGGCGATCGCGGGGCGCTGGCTTCTAAACCGGTGATGGAGGGCAAAGGTGTGCTGTTCAAGCGTTTCGCCGACGTGGATGTCTTTGATATCGAGGTCAACACCCATGATCCGGACGAATTGATCCGGGTTGTGGCGGCGATATCGCCCACGTTTGGGGGCATCAATCTGGAAGATATCAAAGCTCCGGAGTGCTTTTACATCGAGGATACGCTCAAGCAAATGCTGGATATCCCGGTGTTTCACGACGATCAGCATGGCACAGCCATCATCTCAGGCGCGGCGTTGCTGAATGGGTTGGAGCTGGTAGGCAAGAACCTGGCTGAAGTGCGCATTGTGATTTCTGGCGCGGGGGCTTCAGCGATCTCGTGCGCCGAGCTGATGGTGCGATTGGGCGCCAGGCGCGATCGCATCATGCTGGTTGATACGCGCGGGGTAGTTTTCAAAGGGCGCCAGGAAGGGATGAACCCCTACAAAGAGCGCTTTGCGGTTGAGACCGATTTGCGCACGCTGGCGGAGGCTGTGCGCGGGGCGGATGTGTTCTACGGCTTATCCATTGCCGATATCCTGACGCCTGAGATGGTCAAGAGCATGGCCGAGCGCCCGTTGGTGTTTGCCATGGCTAATCCCGACCCAGAAATTCGTTATGAACTGGCGAAAGAGGCTCGCCCGGATGCAATTGTAGCCACGGGGCGCTCGGATTATCCCAACCAGATCAATAACGTGCTCGGCTTTCCCTTTATCTTCCGCGGCGCGCTGGATGTGCGCGCCCGGGCGATCAACGAGGAGATGAAGGTAGCCGCGGCTCATGCCCTGGCTGCCCTGACGAAAGAAGATGTGCCCGACAGCGTGTTGCGCGCCTATGGGCTGGAAAGCCTGAAGTTTGGCCCGGAATATATCATCCCAAAGCCGTTGGATCCGCGTGTGCTGCTCTGGGAATCGCCGGCGGTAGCGCAAGCAGCCATGGAAACCGGCGCTGCCCGTCGCCATATTGACCTGGATGAATATCGCGAACAGCTTGCTTTCCGTCAGGGTATGGGTGAGCAGGTGCGGTACTATATTATGAACAAAGCCCGTTCCTGCCCCGAAAAAAAGCGCATCGTCTTTGCTGAGGGCGAAGAAGCCAAGATCATTCGCGCCGCGGCTCAGGTGGCAGATGAGGGAATTGGTCTGCCGATCTTAATCGGCAGGCCCGCCGTAATACAAGAGAAAATCGCCGCCCTGGGGCTGGATTGCTGTCCGCAGGTTGTCGATCCGCATCACTTCGATAAACTCGAAACCTACGCCCAGGCGTATTATGAGCTGCGCCTGCGCAAAGGGGTCAAGCGCAGCGACGCGCTCAAACGGATGCACGAGCCTAATGTCCTGGGTCCGATGATGGTCAAAATGGGGGACGCCGATGCATTCATCTCTGGTCTGACCTATGATTACCCGGATGTGATCCGACCGGCGTTGCAAATCCATCATACTGCGCCAGGCGTGCGCCGGGTGGCTGGGGTTTACATTATGGTGGTTGATCACCGCACCTATCTGTTCACCGACGCCACGGTGAACATCGAGCCCACCGCTGAAGATCTGGCAGAGATCGCCTGTCTGGCAGCCGGTTTTGCCCGCCAGCTCGGTCTGGAGCCGCGGGTGGCATTGCTCTCGTTCTCCAATTTCGGCAGCACGCCCCATCCGCTTGCGGATAAGGTGCGTCGGGCGGTGGAGCTAATCCAGGGGCGTTGCCCGGATTTCGCCGTGGATGGCGAGATGCAGGCTGATACCGCGGTGGTTTCGGAGATCATTACCGAGCGCTACCCCTTCAGCCGAGTGAAGGATGCCAATGTGTTGGTGTTTCCCTCGTTGGAATCGGCCAATATTGCCTATAAACTGCTGGCGCGCCTGGGCAAAGCCGAGGCGATTGGCCCCATCTTGTTAGGCGTTGGCGCGCCTGTGCATGTATTGCAGACCGGAGATGAAGTACGGGATATCGTCAACATTGCCGCGGTTGCGGTGATGGACGCGATGAACCGCCAGGGTTGCAACTGACGCTGCCTCGATCCTGCCGAGCAATCCCACCGCCTTGCCTTATTTGCGCCTGGAGGGTGAGTTCCCCGAGTGATGCCTGTCTGCCAGCGCGGATTAATGTGTGGAACCAAACAAACGCCGCTGTGCCGATGGCAGCGGTTCGGCGGTGCGGCATAGCCAGGTGCAGGCGCTACCGCCGGCTGGCTTTGTTTTGGACATTAGCGCCAATGGCACCGGAATTTTAGATAAAACAGGTGGTATTTTCAAATTTGTAGGCAATTTTAAGGTAAAAAAGGGGGATTCCTACCGAAGTACTACTTGCGATTCGCATAAATATCGTTTATACTGTGTTTGCCTGTGGGAAAAAGTGGGAGAAAGTGGAGCGCCGGAAGCATCTCCGGCGTTCCCCATTAATCGCTGGAGTAGAACAGATGTTCATGGGCGAGTATCAACATAGTGTGGATAGCAAGGGACGATTGACCATCCCGTCCCGCTACCGCGACTTATTGGAAGGCGGCGCCTACATCACCCAGGGTTTTGACCGCAACCTGATGGTATGGCCGGCTTCTGCCTTTGAGAGAATCACCCAGAGCATGAGCGCAAAGAGCATTACTGACCCCGACACGCGCTTGCTCCAGCGCCTGATCTTCTCCCGTGGGGAACGCCTCGAAATAGATGGGGCTGGGCGCATTCTCATCCCCCAGTTCTTACGCCAGTTTGCGATGCTGGACAGTGAAGCGGTCATTGTGGGGGTAGGGAATTATTTCGAAATCTGGTCGCCGGAGCTTTGGTCGCCGCAGGTTGCCCAAATCCAGGATGCCCAGGCCAATGCCATTCGCTTCAAGGCTTTTGATATTTCCTTCGGTTGAGCAGCTTGCGGGCGAGTAATCTATGCATCGGCCCGTACTTTACCAGGAAGTCTTAAATAGTTTGCGACCGCGAGCAGGGGGGCGTTATGTGGACGGCACGCTGGGCGCTGGCGGACATGCCTATGGCATTTTGCAGGCGAGTCAGCCGGATGGGGTGCTGTTGGGATTGGAGGTGGATCCCGAAGCCCTGACGCTGGCGCGCGAACGACTGGCGCCGTTTGGCGAGCGGGCAATTCTGATCCATGCCTCCTATGCCACGCTTGCCGATCAGTTGCAGGCACTTGGCTGGACTGCGGTGGATGGCATCTTGCTCGATCTGGGAGTTTCCTCCATGCAATTGGATCGTCCAGAGCGAGGCTTTTCTTTCCTCGCCGATGCGCCTCTGGATATGCGCTTCAACCCTGACCAGCCGGTCAGCGCCGCTACCCTGGTAAACACCCTGCCCGAGGGAGAGCTCGCTGAGCTGATCTTTCGGTTTGGCGAGGAGCGCAAGGCGCGCCAGGTGGCGCGGGCGATTGTGCGTGCCCGACCGTTGACAACCACTGCTCAGCTTGCCAGCCTGGTGGCTAGCGTGACCTCCTCCGGAAGGCCGGGTATCCACCCCGCTACCCGCACCTTCCAGGCGCTGCGCATCGCAGTAAACCGCGAACTGGAAGCGTTGGAGCAGGTTTTGCCTCAGGCAATCGCCTGCCTGGCTCCCCGCGGCCGCCTGGCGGTCATTTCGTTTCACTCGCTGGAAGACCGCGTGGTGAAACGTTTTTTCCGCCAGGAAGGCCGCGAATGCCTCTGTCCGCCGCGACAGCCGGTCTGCACCTGCGGGCACAAGGCCAGTTTGCGCGAAGTCACCCGCAGCCCGATTCGGCCGCTGGCGGCTGAGCTGGCAGAGAACCCCCGGGCGCGCAGTGCCCGCCTGCGAGTGGCGGAGAAGCTGGATATTTCGACTACAAGATAGGACTGTCTTCTGGTGGTGATGTTTACTCGAGCTGGCACGACACTTGCAAGTTAGACGAATGGACGGTAGGACCGTACTATTGGGTTGGAGGCGTGTATGGAGACGGTGAGAGGACTGACGCAGGCGTACTATCAGGCGCCCTGGCGTAAGCAGGTCAAGCTCATAGCCTTGTTCCTGCTCTTTGCCATCTTCGTCACCCTGATAGCAGGCGTTTATCTCAGCGTGACCGCGCGAGCCGCTACCACCGGACGTGAGATCATGATGATGCAGGCGGAAATTGCCAGACTTGAGCTGTTGATCGCCGATCAGCGAACCCAACTGGCGGCGATCACCTCAGCGGCTGAAATGGCAAAGCGCGCCGCAGACCTGGGATTTGAACCCATCGAGAAGGGACAGGCTCTGTATGTCGTCGTGCCAGGTTATGTGCCCAGGGGTCTGGTGCGGCTTGCCCCAGTGCCGGCACCGGAAACGACCGTGGCAGCCGCGTTGCCCGCGGTGTACAACGAATCGCTGATTGACTGGCTGAAAGAGCGCATTCTGTTGGTGGTGAAACCGCCGGAGGAGCGACGATGAAGAACGAGCATGTCTGGCGCTACACCGTCCTGGGTACATTGCTTACTGTCCTGGCTGTGGTGATCATCCTCCAACTCGTGCGCATTCAATTAAACCCGGAAGAGGTGCAGCATTTCCGCGCGCAGAGCGGCAAATACGCTGGTACGTGGCAGACCATCAAGCCCACGCGCGGGTTGATTTACGACCGTTACGGGTTTGAACTGGCAGGCAACAAGAAAGTTTTCGAGGTCGGCATCCAACTCGATCAGGTGAGGAACCCCCACACCATCGCGCTGGCGTTGAATGTGCTCTTGGGTGTTGATTATGAAGTGGTATATGCCACCGCCAGCCTGCCGCCGGCAGAGGATCGTGTGTATCGAGTGGTGGCAGATTTCGTCACCAAAGAGCAGGTTGACTTGCTGGAGAAATACCGCACAGAGATTATCAACACGTATGGAGGCAGTCGAAACAAGGATGCGCCAAGCCTGAGCGGCTTGGTCTATCGCGCCCATCTTCAGCGCAGTTACCCCGAGAAGACCCTCGCCTCCAACTTGCTCGGCTTTGTCAACCGCGAAGGGGAAGGTTACTTTGGGGTGGAGGCGAAATACGATGATCTCCTGGCTGGCAAGCCGCAAGAGGTCTTCGTGCCCAATGACCCCACCCTGGCGGAACAGTATCCCGCCATCCCGGATGGCGCCAGCCTGGTGTTGACCATTGATCGCAACGTCCAGGCTGCCATGGAAGAGCTCATCGATGCTGCCGTTGAAAACAACGGTGCTGCATCCGGCACGATCGTGGTGCTCGATCCAAAAACCGGCGAAATCCTGGCAGCCGCCACAACTCCACGTTTGGATTTGAACGAGTACTGGGATTACTCCCGAGTGTTCAAAGGGGAAACCCCCTTCAACCGCGTGATCAGTCAGGCGTACGAACCCGGCTCGGTGTACAAAGTTCTGACCATGGCAGCAGCACTGGATAAGGGCGCGGTAAAACCAGACACGACATTTATCGATACCGGCGTGATCGAGGTCGGTGGGGCTTACATTTATAACTGGAATTCCGGCGCATGGGGACCTCAGGACATGCAAGGCTGCATGCAACATTCGTTGAACGTCTGCCTGGCTTGGGTAGCCACGCAGTTAGGCGCCAGGGATTTTTATAGCTACATGCGCAGCTTTGGCATCGGTCAACAGACCGGCGTTGACCTTGCTGGCGAAGCGACGGGACGGTTGAAGGTGCCTGGCGATAAGGACTGGTTCGACGCCGATCTGGGCACCAATGCCTTTGGTCAAGGCGTGGCAGCCACGCCGTTGCAGATGGCGGTGGCGATCTCGGCGGTTGCCAATGATGGCAAGATCATGGCGCCGCACATTGTGCGCTCGATTATCGATCAGGGGCATCAGTTCAACATCGAACCGCGTCTCATTAGCATCCCCATTCAAAAGGAAACCGCTCGCACCTTGACCGAAATGCTGGCTCGCTCCCTGGAAGAAGAAGCTTCGGATGCGCTCGTGGAAGGCTATCGGGTGGCTGGCAAAACCGGCACCGCCGAAATCCCGACCCCATATGGCTATTCCTCCCACGTTACCAATGCCTCCTTCGTGGGCTGGGGACCGGTGGATGATCCCCGCTTCTTGGTGTACATCTGGCTGGAGAAGCCAACCTCCTCTCCCTGGGGTTCCATCGTGGCTGCGCCGGTTTTCAGCCAGGCGGTTGAGAAGCTGGTGGTTTTGTTGGATATCCCGCCGGATCGGGTGAGAAAGGCGTTGGCACAACAATGATGCCGGCGTTCGAAGCCGATTAGCGGTGTTCTGGTAGATCAGGATGGCATGTTCTTTAACAGGCACGTGAGGTATGCTGAAACTGGCTGATGTGCTGGAAGCCTTAACCGGCTTCCGTTTTGCGGATGCCGACCAGATAATCACTGAAGCCAGCATCGACTCCCGGCAGGTGATCCCCGGTGGGATGTTTGTGGCTATTCCGGGGGAGCGCGTAGACGGGCACGATTTCGTTGAGGCAGCGTTTGAGCGCGGGGCAAGCGTTGCCCTGGTTCAACGCCACCCGCCGACGCATTATCCTGTGTTCGATTTGCGCAGCGGCGCGCCGTCGGCGCCGGAGCTGGTGCCAAAACCGCCCTGTTGCCTGCTGGTTTCAGATACAGTCCAGGCTCTCCAGCTAATGGCGCGCTTCTGGCGGCGCAAGCTGCAGGTGCGTGTGGTAGGTATTACGGGCAGTGTGGGTAAGTCCACCACGAAAGAGCTGGTGGCTGAGGTCTTGGATCAGCGTTATCGCACCTTAAAAAATCCGGGAAACCTGAATAACGAGATTGGCTTGCCGCTCACCCTGATGCGCCTGAGCGAAGGAACCCAGGTGGCAGTGCTGGAAATGGGGTTTTATGTGCCGGGTGAGATTGCCTTTCTGTGTGAGCTTGCCCTGCCGCAGATTGGCGTTGTCACCAATGTCGGCACGGTGCACGCCGAGCGAGCAGGATCGCAAGAAGCCATCGCCCGGGGTAAGGCGGAACTGGTGCAGAGTCTGCCGCCAGCGCCCGAAGGCGTGGCGATCCTGAATTACGATGACCCTTGGGTGCGCCAGATGGCCGCTCAGACCCGCGCCCGTGTGCTCTTCTATGGGCTGGACCCTAAGGCGGACATCTGGGCGGATGAAGTGACCAGCCTTGGGCTGGAGGGAATCCGCTGCCGGCTGCATTACCGCAATGAGACCATCTATCTGCGGGCGCCATTGCTCGGTCAACATTCGGTGCATACAATCCTGCGTGCAGTGGCGGTTGCTCTGGTGTTGGGGCTGACCTGGCAGGAGATCGTCAGTGGATTGCGCAGCGGCCATACCCAGCTCCGGCTGGTAGCGGTGCGCACGCCCAATGGAGCTTTGTTGCTGGATGACACCTACAACGCTTCTCCCGAATCGACGCTGGCGGCGCTCAACCTGCTGGCGGAGCTCGAGGGGCGCAAGGTGGCGGTGCTGGGCGACATGCTCGAGTTAGGCCCTTATGAGCAGCAGGGGCATGCCATGGTTGGCGTTCGGGCGGCAGAAGTCGCCAATGAGCTCGTCACGGTGGGGCCGCTGGGCAGGTTGATCGCCGCTGCCGCCCGCCAGGCGGGAATGAAGGCCGATCGGATCACCGAGTGCGCAGACACGCAGGCGGCAATTGAGTATTTACGGCCGCGTTTAGGAGAGAATGATGTGGTGTTGATCAAAGGCTCTCACGGCGTGCGTATGGACCGCATCGTGACTGCCCTGGAGGCTGGCAAATGAGCCAACCATCGCTTGCTCTTGCCCTGGCGGGAATCAGCTTCATGATCACCGTCATCTGGGGCACGCCGCTGTTACGGATATTGCGGCGGCTGAAAATTGGCAAAGCCATCCGGGTGGACGGTCCGCAGCGCCACGTGTTCAAAACCGGCACACCCACCATGGGTGGCGTGTTGATCATCTTGCCGGTTTTACTTATCACCGTGTTGCTAAACGCCACCCCCTTGCTCGGTTTCAAGCGCACCGGGCGCTCGGTGTTGCTACCACTGGGTGTGCTGGTGCTCTTTGCCTTGGTGGGCGCGATTGACGATTGGCAGGGGTTGCGTGGGCGAAAACGCGGCGAGGGGATGCGGGCGCGGACAAAGCTCCTGCTTCAGGTGTTGATCGCGTTGCTGGCGGCGGTTGGCATGTATTACTACCTCGACGTGCCGCAGATGTATTTCCCCGGCGTTGCCCGGGAGCTGCACTTAGGCTTATGGTTTCTGCCCATCGCGGCGTTCTTGATCGTCAGCTTATCGAACGCGGTGAACCTGACTGACGGCCTGGATGGGTTGGCTGGTTTGATCTCGGCAACCGCTTTTGCCACCTACGGCGGGATTGCCCTGATGCAAGGGCAGACATTTTTAGCCCGCTTCTGTTTTACTCTGGTCGGAGCGATTTTTGGTTTCTTGTGGTTCAATGTTCATCCGGCTGAGTTGTTCATGGGTGACACGGGTTCTCTCCCTCTTGGAGCAACCCTGGCGGTGGTGGCGCTGATGACGGGACATTGGGTGTTGCTGCCGGTGGTTGCGATCATCCCGCTCTGCACTACGTTGAGCGTGATGATTCAAACTGCCTACTTTAAGTACACCCGCCGTCGTTATGGGGAGGGCAGGCGCATCTTTAAGATGGCGCCACTCCACCACCATTTCGAGTTAATGGGATGGAGTGAGACGCAGATCGTGCAACGGTTCTGGTTGATCTCGTTGTTAGCCGCAATGGTTGCGGCTGCATTGGCAGTGGTGTAGCGTTTCGAGATATCAATGATGAAAGCGATGCAGTGGCGAGGGAAGCGAGTGGTTGTCCTGGGCGCAGCCCGGCAGGGCGTTGCCCTGGCGCGCTATCTCCTCCAGCAGGGTGCTTTTGTGGTGCTGAGCGATTTGCGCCCCATTCAGGAGCTTGGGTGGGCGGTGCAGACGCTCGCTGAGCTGGAAGCTGCCGTCGGGCGCACGGTCGAATGGGTGTGCGGTGGGCATCCGCTGAGCCTGCTCGATGGCGTTGACCTGCTCTGCCTGTCGGGCGGGGTGCCATTGCAGCAGCCAATTGTGACCGAAGCCAGACAGCGCGGCGTGCCTTTGTCGAACGACTCGCAGATCTTCCTCGAGGCAACCCCTGCCAGGACGGTGGGGATTACCGGTTCTGCTGGAAAGACCACCACCACCACGCTGGTGGGCAGGATGGCGCAGGCGGCGGTTCAGCAGTCTGCCTGGAAGGGCCGGGTCTGGGTTGGCGGCAATATCGGTTTGCCATTGATCTCCCTGGTGGATCAGATGAGACCCGGAGACCTGGCGGTGATGGAGTTGTCGAGCTTCCAGTTGGAAATCATGACGCGCTCGCCTCAGGTTGCTGCGGTGTTGAACATCACCCCAAACCATCTCGACCGGCATGAGACCATGCAAGCGTACACCGCCGCCAAGGCGCGTATCCTGGCCTATCAGAGCGCGGACGACATCGCCGTCCTGAACCGAGACGACCCTGGCGCCTGGAGTCTGGCGGGTATGGTGCGCGGCGCTCTGCTCGGCTTTGGATTGCATCCATGGCGTGAGTTTGCTGGGACGTACGTCAGAGATGGCGCGCTGGTCTTGTGGGATGGCATTGCGGAAACCGAGCTGATGAAACAGGCCGATATCCGCTTGCGCGGTGAACACAACCTGGCGAATGTATTGGCGGCTTGCGCCATTGCCCATGCTGTCGGCATCCCACTTGCAGCCATGCGCGCCGGCATGGAAGGATTTATGGGTGTAGAACATCGCCTGGAATACGTGCGCACCTGGGGTGGGGCGGATTGGTACAACGACTCGATTGCCACTGCTCCGGAGCGCGCCATGGCTGCTATCCGCTCCTTCGTCGAGCCGCTGGTGCTGCTCGCCGGGGGGCGGGATAAAAACCTGCCGTGGGATGAGTTTGCCCGCCTGGTGCGCCAGCGCGTCGATCACCTGATCGTATTTGGCGAGGCAGCGGATAAGATCGCCGGAGCTGTTGGTGAGGGTCATCCGGTAATCCGCTGCCAAAATCTTGAGCAGGCAGTTCATGCCGCCGCCAGCGTGGTTCGCCCGGGCGATGTGGTGCTTTTTTCACCTGGTGGGTCGAGTTTTGACGAATTTCGCGATTTTGAGGAGCGAGGAGAATGTTTCAAACGTCTGGTGATGCAATTGTAGATCGCAATCCGCGGCCACCGGATATGGCCGTCAAGCCGGGAAGGAAGCCTCGCGCCATTCACCTGGCAATAGACGTGCCGTTGTTGCTCATCACGGCTTTGTTGCTGGTCTTTGGCATGGTGATGGTGTACTCGGCGAGTTGGGATTACTCTTTCAGGCTGTATGAATCTGCCACGCGCATCTTCTCACGCCAGTTGATCTTCATGGCTTTGGGTCTGCTGGGGGCAGGAGTGCTATCCTTCCTGGATTATCATGCCTGGAAGCAGTTTGCTGTGCCTGCCATTTTGGTGACCCTGGGCATGCTCCTCGGCGTGTTTTTTGTCAATGAAGTGCGCAATGGCGCTGTGCGTACCCTCTGGGGAGGTTCGATCCAGCCTTCGGAGCTGGCTAAGCTGGTTGTACGCCAAGCGCGAGCGGTTGAGCGATATCAGTTTCGGCTTGATCCCCCTGGCTGCCATCCTGGGGATTCTGGGTGGATTTATCTTAGCCCAGCCAGATTTGAGCGCGGCGATCACCATTTTCCTCCTCGGAGGCGTTCTGTTCTTCCTGGCCGGCGGGGACCTGCGCCAGATCGGCATTCTCATCCTGGTCGCCATTCTGTTCGGATGGTTGATCGTGGCATTGCATTCTACCGGCAGCGAGCGCCTGGCGAATTTTCTCGCCGGCCTGCAGGATCACCGGAATGCTTCTTATCATGTTCAGCGTTCGATTGAATCATTCGTCAACGGCGGTTGGTTTGGCGTTGGCATTGGCAACGCCCAAACCAAGATGACCGGCTTACCTGTGCCCCCGACGGATAGCATTTTTGCCGTGGTGGGCGAGGAGACGGGCATTTTTGGCTCGACGATTTTGGTCATCTTATATTCGGCGTTGCTGTGGCGCGGCCTGACGATAGCCCGCCGCGCGCCCGACCAGTTGGGCGCCTTGCTGGCAGCGGGGTTGAGCATCTGGCTGGCTGTTGAAGCGTTCGTGAATATGGCGGTCATGCTGAATCTCCTGCCATTTGCTGGCAACGCTCTGCCGTTCATCAGCGCTGGCGGTTCGAATCTGGTGGTTTCGCTGGCTGCGGTGGGTATTTTGATGAATATCTCTCGCTTGTCGGAGAAAAGCAAAGGACAAGAGTGGAGTTGGTACCGTGCGATTGTTGATCTGCGCCGGAGGGACCGGCGGCGGCGTGTATCCCGCCCTCGCCGTCCTTCAGGCGCTTCAGAGGCTTGAGGCTGCCGATGAGCCCGGCGACAGCCCATTCCGAGGGGCGGATCAACCGCTGGCAAAGTCGGCCAGCCTGGAAGTGTTGTGGATCGGTGGACTTGGCGGGATGGAGGCAGAGCTGGTAACCAGAGAAGGCATCCCTTTTGAGGCGATACCGGCGGCGGGTGTCCACGGTGTGGGGCTGAGCGCCCTGCCGGGCAACCTCTGGCGGCTTTACCGCGGCTTTCGCCAGGCTCGGCGGCTGTTGCGCCGTTTTCAGCCGCAGGTGATGTTCTTCACCGGTGGTTTTGTGGCGGTTCCCGTTGCCCTCGCCGGTCGCCTGCCTGGACGGGGATATACCCGCCCGCATAACCTGCTCTACGTGCCGGATATTGAGCCTGGCCTGGCGCTCAAAACCTTGGCGCGCTTTGCTGACCGGATTGCTGTCACCGTCGAAGACAGCCGGCGCTACTTCTCGCCTCGGGCGGAGGTTGTCGTCAGCGGCTACCCGACACGGGCGAATCTGGACGCCTGGAGTGTAGAGGCTGCCCGGGAGGCCTTTGATTTAAGCGCCAGCCTGTCTACTCTGCTCGTACTGGGCGGCAGCAAAGGGGCGCGTTCGATCAACCGGGCTGTGCTCGGGTCGCTGGAGGCGTTGTTGTCCGAAATGCAAGTGCTACATGTGAGCGGAAAGCTGGATTGGGCGGAGGTCGAGCAGGCTCGCTCCGGCTTACCGATCGCTCTGCGCAACCGTTACAAGGCTTATCCCTATCTGCACGCGGAGATGGGTGCGGCGTTGCGGGTTGCTGACCTGGCGGTGGCGCGAGCGGGAGCTTCGACACTGGGCGAGTTGCCGCTTTTTGCCCTGCCGGCAATACTGGTGCCCTATCCGTACGCCTGGCGGTATCAGCAGGTTAACGCCGAATATCTGGCGGAAAGGGGCGCAGCGGTGATCCTGCAGGATTCAGCCTTGCCCTCCGCATTGCTGCCGACCGTGCAGCGTCTGATGGGCGACGCGGATCAGTTGAGGAAGATGAGAGCCGCTATGGGCGCGCTGTCCAGGCCTGCAGCAGGTCAAATGCTGGCCAAACAGCTTGTTTCGCTTGCTGCTGGCTCGACGAGGTAAATTATGATCACTCTGACCTTCGCTTTCTGGTTGCTGGTGGTGATTTTTGCCATTATCGGCATGACGCGCGGCTGGGCAAAGGAACTGCTGGTCACTTTCAGCGTGGTGCTGTCGCTCTTTTTCATCGAAGTGGTCTCGCGCTATGTGCCCCCCATCCGCAGCTTTTTTGCGCCACCCAACGACTCGACCGAATTCTGGGTTCAGGCGGTCATCATTACCTTGCTGGTGTTCTTTGGATACCAGTCGCCGAATATTGCCAAATTTGCCAATACGAACCGTTTTGCTCGCGAGCGATTGGCCGATTCACTGCTCGGTTTATTCCTGGGAGCTGTGAATGGTTTTCTGATCTTCGGCTCGCTGTGGTACTTCATGATCGAGTCGGGTTATCCGTTCTCGAAATACATCACCCCGCCTCAGCCAGAGCCCTCTATCCTGGTGTATTTGCCGCCAGTCTGGCTGGGAATTCCGGCGATTTATTTTGCTGTAGCGGTGGCTTTCCTTTTTGTGCTGATCGTGTTTATCTAGAAACTGCAGGATGACGCACGTGCACTTGATTGGGATCGGTGGAAGCGGTTTATCGGCGATTGCTCGCCTGCTCTTGCAACGCGGCGAGCAGGTTTCGGGTTCTGATCGCCAGTTTTCGCCGTCTTTGCCAGCCCTCGAGGCTGCCGGGTCGAGGTTGACCATCGGCCATGCGCCGGAAAATGTGCGCGGCGCTCAGGTAGTGGTGCGCTCCTCGGCAGTTGCCGATGACAACGTGGAAGTGCAGGCAGCGCTGGCTGCGGGCGTTCCAGTGTTGAAGCGCGCCGAGTTCCTCAGCCAATTTTTGACGGAGTACCGGGTGATCGCCGTCGCTGGCACTCATGGCAAGACCACTACGACGGCGATGATAGCCTGGATGCTCTCCGCGTTGGGCAAAGACCCTTCATACATTATTGGTAGCACTTCTCTGAACCTGGGCGACAATGCTCATGCCGGCGCCAGCGACCTGTTCGTCATTGAAGCCGACGAATATGACCGCATGTTCCTCGGTCTTTCCCCGTACATTGCGGTTGTCACCAACGTGGAGCACGATCACCCGGATTGCTATCCCACCGCCGAGACCTTCTGGCAGGCTTTTCATGAATTTGCTGGCAGAGTGCAGCCCAATGGGGTCTTGCTGGCTTGTCGAGATGACGCCGGCGCCCGCCGCTTGTTGCTGCAGGCAGTTGCCGAGGGCGTTGCCACACGCTCTTACGGTCTGGATCAACCTGCAAGCTTAGACCTGCCCGGTTATTACGCCGCTCAGATAGAGAAAAATGCCCATGGAGGCTTCAGCTTTGATGTCTTGTCGGGTAATGGGCGGCTGAGCAAGCCTGCTGAAACTACCAGGGTGAATCTGCAAGTTCCGGGGCGGCACAATGTGCTCAACGCGCTGGCGACCATGGGAGTGGCGCATCTGCTCGACCTGCCGCTGGCAGACGCCGCAGCCGCGTTGGGCGATTACCGCGGCGCCGGTCGTCGCTTTGAAGTGCGCGGCGAGGCGCATGGCGTCCTGGTTATTGATGACTATGCCCACCACCCAACGGAAATTCAGGCAACCCTGGCAGCGGCTCGTTCGCGCTATCCGCATCGCCGCCTGTGGGCTGTCTGGCAGCCGCATACATACTCGCGCGTGCGCGCCTTGTTTGCCGATTTCGTTCACGCTTTCGCGGACGCTGACGCAGTGTTGGTGACCGAGATCTACGCCGCGCGCGAATCGCCGCCAGCGGATGGCTTCTCGGCGGCGCAGGTGGCAAAGGCCATGGCGGGTAAAAATGTGTCTTTCATCCCTGCGCTTTCCCAGGCGGCGGATTTCTTGGTCGAACAATTGCGCCCAGGGGATGTGCTCGTGGTCATGTCGGCTGGCGACGCCGACCGGATCAGCACAAGCGTCCTGGAGCGCCTGGGTAAAGGAGAGCGAAGCTGAGATGGCGCAAACGCCCGACGAAAGCCGCCTCGAAGAAGAAGCTTTGACGATGGACGCAGAAACGCGCCAGGCAAAAGCGGCATTTCGACCGCCGCAGAGCAAGCCTGACCGACGTCAGAGGCGGGGTATTCCTGCCTCGTCAGTGCAAAACGAGTGGTTGCTCAGTCGGGAGTTGATCTTACGCCTGATTGCCTGGATGCAAGGCGATTGATGTTGTTGATGACAACGGTGGATTGTGCAATCTGAACCTTACCACTTCAAACAGACGACGCTGGAACGGTTGCAAGCCGTTTTTCCCGGGCGGTTGCGGATGAATGTTCCCCTGGCGCGATATACCGCAGCGCGCGTTGGCGGCGCAGCAGATGTCGTCCTCGAAGTTCGATCCGCAGACGAGCTTGCCCAGGCGGTGATGCTGCTGTGGGAAGAGCAGGTGCCTTACGTGATCCTGGGCGGCGGCTCGAACGTGCTGGTGAGCGACGCGGGATTGCGCGGTGTGACCATCCTGAACCGGGCGCGCCGGGTTCGCTTCGTCAGGGATGATCCGGCAGCAGAAGTTTGGGCAGAGTCGGGCGCCAGCCTGGGCGTGATTGCCCGCCAGGCTGCCAACCGCGGGCTTGCCGGCCTGGAATGGGCTGCTGGCATCCCCGGCACGCTGGGCGGCGCGCTGTACGGCAATGCCGGGGCGCACGGCGGCGATATGGCTGGGAACCTGGCCGTGGCAGATATCTTGCACCGCATTCATCCAGCAGGAACGCCGATGCGCGAGGCCTGGACGGTGGAGCAAATGGAATTTTCGTATCGCAGCAGCTCCCTGAAACGTCTGCCGGGGAAAGCCGTGGTGCTCTCGGCAAGCTTGCGCCTGGAGCGGAGCACACCGGAAGCCGTGCGCTCCAGGATGGAAGCGTTTGCAGCATATCGCCGCAAGACCCAGCCGCCAGGCGCCAGCATGGGGTCGATGTTCAAGAACCCGCCGGGCGATTATGCCGGCCGCCTGATCGAAGCCGCTGGCATGAAAGGCAAAAGCGTTGGCGCGGCTCAGATCAGTGAGTTGCACGCGAACTTCTTCTTGAACCGCGGCGGCGCCAAAGCAGCCGAGATTGACGCCCTGATCCAGCAAGCCCGGCAGGCGGTTCGGTCGAAGTTTGGAGTGGAGTTGGAACTCGAAATCGAGAAAATTGGAGAGTGGTAGTGTCAGCAGGTGGTTCGTGAGGAAGGGTTCTACTTTGGAAGAGAGACATGGTAATGATAATTTGCCAGGTTACCTGGCGAAACGGTGCGAAGAAAGGTAAGGTATGACTGCTCCAGACCGAAAACTGCGCGTGGGTGTTATCTTTGGAGGCCGCTCGGGAGAGCATGAGATTTCCTTGCTTTCGGCTGCCTCTGTGCTGGCTGCCCTGGACGCCCAGCGCTACCAGGTGACTGAGATTGCCATCACCCATGATGGATCCTGGCTGGTGGGCGAAAACCTGCTGCAAGCCATGCGGGAAAGAAGGTACACCTCGCTCCAGCCGGCGGCGTTGCTGGCCGACCCAACCCTCGCTGGCCTGTACGCCGTAAAGCCCAACGATGCCGGCGCAATCCTGGAGTTGCTCGCCAGATTGGATGTGGTCTTCCCAGTATTGCATGGGACTTTTGGCGAAGATGGCACCATCCAGGGATTGTTTGAGATGGCTGATCTGGCGTATGTGGGCGCTGGCGTCTTGGGTTCGGCGCTGGGCATGGATAAGGGTGTGTTCAAGGATATCATGCGCGCCAACGATATCCCGGTGCTGGAGTATCGCATCTTTCTACGACGGGAGATCGAAGGCGATCTCGAATCGGTGATCGAGCGCGCCCAGGCAATAGCGCCCTATCCGCTGTTTGTGAAACCGGCGAATCTCGGTTCGTCCGTTGGCGTCAGCAAGTGTAAGCACCGTTCGGATTTGATCGAAGGTTTGCTTGAGGCGGCTCGCTACGACCGGCGCATCCTGGTGGAGAGGGGCATCAGCGGGCGCGAGATTGAGGTGAGCGTGTTGGGCAATGATGACCCGATTGCTTCGGTTCCAGGAGAGGTCGTGCCGGCTGCCGAATATTACTCGTATGACGCCAAGTACCACGATGACCGCACCCAGTATCTTATCCCGGCGCCGCTTCCGCAGGAAACCTTAGAGCTGGCGCGCTCCCTGGCGGTGAAAGCGTACATGGCGATTGATTGCGCCGGTATGGCCAGGGCTGATTTTTTGCTGGACAAAGCAACCGGCGAGCTGTATCTCAACGAACTCAATACAATACCTGGTTTTACGCAGATCAGCATGTATCCGAAGTTGTGGATTGCCAGCGGCATGAGCTATGCGCAACTTGTGGATCGTTTGATTGAGCTGGCTCTGGAACGGAAGCGTGAGAGAGATCGCACTGAGCGAAGGTATTATCGAGCCTGAGCAAGATACAAAGGTTGACATGGCAGAACTGATCGATCGGCTAAAAGACTCGTTGACGCCCAGCCCGCGCCGCAAAGGTGGGCGGTCGAGGAGAGTTGCTCCGCCCGCAAAGCTGCGCCAAACCAGGGCGGAGCCCCGCCCTCAGCCGCCGGTGATGGTGCGTGGCACATTGATGGGCGCGCCTCTGGCAGCGCGCAAGAGCGCCAAAAGCAAGGCTCGCCGTCGTTATGACCTGACACTCAGCGTGCCCGGCGCCGAGATGCGCCTGCCGGCGTTGCCCGCGGTTTCGCTGGGGCCGCGCCTGGTGTCGGCGGTACTCGTGCTGGCGTTGGCCATCTTACTCTACTATCTTTGGAGCGCGCCGGCTTTCCAGGTGGAAACCGTCAGCATCAGCGGCTTGCAGCGGCTGACGAAAAACGACGTGAACATCGTCCTGGACGTTGCCGGAGAGCCGATCTTCAGCCTCTCGGGGAAAGAGCTGGAGGAAAAGCTCAGGGCAGCTTTTCCAGAGTTTTCCTCCGTGTCGGTTGAAATTGGCTTTCCGCGACAGGTTGTGGTGAAAGTGGTAGAGCGCCAGCCAATCCTGACCTGGAAACAAGGCGATCGGACGATCCTGGTAGACGCCAACGGCGTTACCTTCCCCCAGCGCAACCCTGCGGAGATGGGTCCGGCTTTGACGGTGGAGGCATCTAGTCCGCCGCCGGTAGTTGCCGATCCTGCGCTTCTTGCCGGAGGGGAAACCCTGGCGGTTGAATCAGTTCCGTTCATCCCGGTCGAGATGGTTTCTGCCATCCTGTCCATCAGCGCGATCGCGCCGGCGAACACGCCTTTGATCTATTCCGAGGAGCACGGTCTCGGCTGGAAAGACGCCCAGGGTTGGGATGTCTATTTTGGCGATGTCAGGGATATGGATATGAAGTTGCGGGTGTATCAATCCCTGGTCAAGGAATTGAAGAAGGAGAAGATTCAACCGGTTTTGATCAGCGTCGAATATGTACACACACCATATTATCGCCTGGAGCCTTGAGCCAGGCTGTGTAAACTGTGCATGGAGCACATAAGGCATGGACCGACCAATTGTCGTGGGAATTGATGTAGGCACCACAAAAATTTGCACCCTTGTCGCTTGCGAGGAGCCGCCGGGTCAGATTCGCATCCTCGGTACAGGAATTGAGCCCTCGCAGGGGATTAAGAAAGGCGTTGTGGTGGATCTGGCAGCGGCTTCGCAGGCGGTATCCCGCTCGATTGATAAAGCCGAGCGCACCTCTGGCCTGGAAATCACCTCAGCCTTGGTCAGCCTGGCTGGTTCGCAGGTATCCTCGGTTAACAGCCATGGGGTGGTTGGCGTCTCAGGCAGGGTGATTGACCAGGGTGATATCGAGCGCGCCATCGAAGCTGCCCGCGCCGTAGCGATTCCCCATAATCGAGAAATCATCCACGTGATCCAGCGCGGTTTCGATGTGGATGGTCAGGGGGGAATACGCATGCCCCTGGGTATGCACGGATACCGTTTGGAGGTTGAGACCCACATCATCACCGCCTCCGCGGCTTCGGTGGAGAACCTGCGCCAGTGTGTTGGCGCCTCGGGCGTCGAGGTCTCGCAATTTGTCCTTAATCCGCTGGCTTCGGCCGAGGTGGTTCTGAATGAAACCGAACGGCAAATGGGTGTGGTGGTCGTAGACATGGGCGGCGGTACCACAGACATGGCCATCTACATCGACGGCGATGTTTGGTACACCTCGGTGCTGGCGGTTGGCGGCAATCACATCACCTCAGATATCGCCCATGGTTTGCGCCTGCCCATGTCTCAGGCTGAGGAGGTCAAGATTTTGCATGGTCATGCCGTACAGGCCGAGGTGGACGCGCAGGAGTTCTTCAATATCCGCCCCTTCGGCGAGCAGGATACCGTGCAGGTCAGCCGGCGCGAATTGGCGGAGATCATCGAAGCGCGGGTGGAGGAAATCTTTGGCCTGGTGTTGCAGGAAATCAAGCGCTCGGGGTACGACGGCCTTTTGCCGGCTGGGGTGGTGCTCACGGGTGGCTCGAGCGCCTTGCCTGGCATCCGCACCCTGGGAACGCGGGTGTTAGGGGTGCCGGTGCGGATTGCGCAGCCCGACAACCTGGTAGGCATGGCAGATAAGCTGCAGTCACCAGCTTTTTCAACTGGCGTGGGACTGTTGCGCTGGGCATTTTTAATGAGCGAATTTATCCCTCAGGGTGATCGTAAGCGAAGCGGATATCCGCGAGCCAGCGGCGAGGTTGAAGGAGGTGCAACACGAATGGAGAAGTTGAAAAATTGGCTACGGCGGCTGTTCCCGTGAGGGCGGTGAAGAGAGAGTCCCGCGCGCCTGACGGGCGGAGTCGAGCAATCAGCGGTGAGCAGGTGCAGGACGATTGGTGAGGAAGAACAAATACAACGAGCAGACCATCTATCCATGTGAGGAGGAACCTGAAATGACACAAGACATGAATTTGCCCAATCAGATCGAGTCCTTTGCCCGAATAAAGGTAGTCGGCGTCGGTGGAGGCGGCTGCAACGCCGTTGATCGCATGATCGACGAAGGCCTGCAGGGCGTGGAATTCGTGGCAATCAACACCGATGCGCAGGCTCTGATGCTTTCGAAGGCTCCCATGCGAGTGCGGATCGGAGAAAAGCTGACCCGTGGTCTGGGTTCGGGTGGAGACCCCGAAATCGGTCGCAAGGCGACCGAAGAATCCGCTGAGGAATTGTATTCGGTCTTCAAAGGCTCCGATATGGTGTTCATCACCGCTGGCATGGGTGGCGGCACTGGCACAGGCGGCGCCCCGGTGGTAGCCCAGATCGCCAAGGAAGTGGGCGCGCTGACGATCGGCGTGGTCACCCGCCCCTTTACCTTTGAAGGCGCACGACGCATCCAGGCAGCCGAGGCAGGCATCTCGAAGCTCAAGGAACAGGCTGACACCTTGATTGTGATCCCGAACGACCGGCTGCTGCAACTCGTGGATAAACGCGCCAATCTGCAGCAAGCCTTCCGCCTGGCGGACGACGTCTTGCGCCAGGGGGTGCAGGGCATATCGGAGCTGATCACCGTGCCTGGGCTGATTAACCTGGACTTTGCCGATGTGCGCACGATCATGTCGGAGGGCGGTGCGGCGTTGATGGCGGTGGGCACCGGCAAGGGCGAGGACGCCGCGCGCATGGCTGCCGAACAGGCTATCTCCAGCCAGTTGCTCGACATCACGATTGACGGCGCCCGCGGCATCCTCTTCAATGTCACCGGCGGACCCGATCTGACGCTCTTCGACGTGAACCAGGCGGCTGCAATTATCAAAGAAACGGCTCATCCGGATGTAAACCTGATCTTTGGCGCCGTGATTGACCCGACGATGAAGGATACGGTTCGCATCACCGTGATCGCCACCGGCTTTGAGCGCGCTGGAGTGCCGCGCCGGATTGTCGAGGCGGCGGTTGCTGAAGTCCGCGAGCGCCCGGCAGCGGCGGCGCCTGTGGCGAGCAGCTCTGCTGCGCGGGAATTTCAGCCGCGAGCCTTTAATACCGAGGACCTTGACATACCGACCTTTTTACGCAACCGCGGTCGCTAAATAGAGCTGGATTGCCGCGTTCTGTGGAGCGGCTGATGGGAGTCGTGTGTGGCGTTAAGCAAGCGACCAGGCTTGAGACTGCCGACTTCCTCCTCCCGGCGGTCTCCGGCTGTTGATGTTCCGTGCGAAGCCCTCCCCGGGTCTGCCTTCGCCTGGGGAGAGCTTCAACCGGAAAGCGACACTCGCCCATTGTGTCTGTAAAACTTTAATATTAAGAACATGCTGAAATCCTTGCCAATCCAGGTCGGTTGTGTTAAAATCACCACCACTCCCTCCCACAGGTACGGGGTATTCTATAGTAACCCCCTATATATGGCGGTTACATTTGTTCTAGTTTGAGGGGCTGCATGCGCTGTCCATATTGCAAAAACGAGGGCTCGCGGGTGATTGACACAACCCATGACGCTAGAGGCGGGGTTCGCCGTCGGCGTGAGTGCGAGTTTTGTGGAGAGCGCTTCAGCACCTACGAGCGGCCCGTGATGGCTACGCCGTTGGTGATCAAGCAAGATGGCACCCGCGAGGAGTTCGACCGAGAAAAACTCATCCGTGGCATTCGTATCTCCTGCGCCAAGCGCCCCGTTTCTGCCGCTGATATCGAGCGCTTGGTCGGCGAGATCGAAGCCACGCTCCAGGCAATGGGTCGGGCGGAAGTCTCTTCGCGCGTGATCGGCGACATGGTGATTGCGGGCTTGAAAGAACTGGATCAAATCGCCTACATTCGTTACGCCATCGTGTACCTGGGGCTGGACGATTTGCACGCCATCCGCAAGGAAATCGATCGGCTGCTGGAAAGTTAACTTAGCATCCCCGCAATCCGCAGGGGGAACAAACTGCGGTGTTTCATCTCAATCATCATACGATCAACTCTTTGAGGAGATGTTACATGATCGGCGATTCTCCGGTTCAAAACATCAAAGAAGGTCTTCTCCCCACCCCACCGCTCCCTGAGGATTTGCGCCAGGTTGATCTCACCGAAAACGCACGCCAGGTTCTGCTCCGTCGCTATGTGCGGCGTGGCCGCAACGGTGAACTGGTGGAGAACGTCGAAGAGATGTTCTGGCGGGTTGCTTACCATGTCGCCAGGGTCGAAGAGACCTGGAATCAGGATGTGATGGAACGGGCAAGGGATTTTTTCCACTTGTTGACCGAAAAGCGCTTTTTCCCCAATTCACCCACCTTCACCGGTGCCGGAACACCTCTGGGGCAATTAGCTGCCTGTTTTGTCTTGCCCATCAGCGATGACATGGGGCGCGATTCTGCTGGTATTTTCCAGACCTTGCGCGACGCCGCCCTGATACAACAAACCGGTGGCGGCAACGGTTTTTCGTTCTCCCGATTGCGGCCAAAAAATACGTTGGTCAAATCCTCAGCCGGCAAAGCCACCGGACCCGTGGGCTTCCTGCGGGTGTACGATAAAGCCTTTGGCGAGATTGCCCAGGGGGGCACTCGCCGCGGCGCAAATATGGCGGTTTTACGGGTCGATCATCCGGATATTGAGGAGTTCATCACCTGCAAGACCGACGAGAACGCCATTACCAATTTCAACATCTCCGTTGGCATCACCGACGCCTTCATGGAAGCCGTTTTGCGGGATGACCTGTGGGAATTGCGCTTCCCGGATGTGACGGCGTCAGCCTACCGTGAATTCAACGGCACCATCGAGCAGGCAGAGGCTGCCGGCATTCCGATCATCGTCTACAAAACCGTGCCGGCGCGGGAACTGTTCGAGAAGATCGTCCGCCAGGCTCATCACAACGGAGAACCGGGGCTGCTATTCCTCGACACCGCCAATCGTTCCAACCCGGTGCCCCATTTATATCAGTTGGAGGCAACCAATCCCTGCGGCGAGCAATGGTTGGGACCCTATGAGAACTGCTGCCTGGGTTCAATCAACCTGGCGCAACATTTTGGTCCGAACGGCAACGTGGACTGGGAAAAATTGCGCCGCAGCGTGGAGCTATCCACCATTTTCTTAGACGACGTGGTGGACGCCAATGCCTATGTTCCGGCGGTTCCGCAACTGGCTGAGGCTGCCCGACGCGCCCGGCGCATTGGTCTGGGCATTATGGGCTTGGGCGACCTGATGTATCACGCGGGCATCCGCTATGGCTCGTCAGAAGGTCAGGAATTCGGCGCGCAGGTGATGGAGTTCATCCGCTATCACGCCATGCTCACCAGCGTTGAACTGGCTCGGCAGCGTGGTCCATTTCCTGCCATCCACGGCAGTATCTACGACCCCCAGAACCTGATGTGGGCACCGCCCAAGCCAGTAACGCCCTACACCCGCGACTGGGGTCGTCCACCGGTGGATTGGTCGCTGGTAGTGCAGGGAATTCAACAGTATGGCATCCGCAACGCTGCCCAAACCACCATTGCGCCTACCGGCACGATTGCCACTGTTGCCGGCTGTGAAGGCTACGGATGCGAACCGGTCTTTGCCCTGGCATACATCCGCCATGTGGATGACCAGGGGAAAGATTTGCAACTCACCTATACCAGCCCGTTGTTCGAGAAGGCACTGACCGAAGCCAATCTGGATGAAATTGCCCGCCAGGAGGTGATCCAGCAGGTGATGGAGGTTGGGTCTTGTCAGGAGATCGATACCCTGCCTGAGCACATCCGCCACACCTTTGTCGTTTCGGCAGATATCTCTGCTGAGGAGCATGTGCGCATGCAAGCTGCCTTGCAGGCTTTCGTTGACAATTCGCTCAGCAAGACCATCAACTTCCCTGAAGACGCCAGCGAAGAAGATGTGGCGCTGGCGTATCAGCTCGCCTGGGAGCTCGGCTGTAAGGGCATCACGGTCTACGTCACCGGCTCGCGGCAGAAAGTTGTCCTGGAAACGCAGGCGACCGCCAGGCAAAAGCAGGCGCCGCCAAAAGTCGAGGCGGTCGAAGCTGAGAGAGCCCAAGCCATGCAAACTGCCATGTGGCACGATGCGAAGAAGCCGCGCCCGCGTTCGCTGCACGGTTACACTTATACGATCAGCACGCCGCTTGGCAAAGCTTTCGTCACCATCAACGAGAATGGCGAGAACCAGCCGTTTGAAGTGTTCATCAATACTGCCAAGGCCGGTTCGGACACTGCCGCGGTCTCCGAGGCAATCGGCCGGCTGATTTCATACATCCTGCGCCTGGCTTCGCCGGTGGCGCCGCGGGAACGGCTAAAAGAGGTCTGGCGTCAGCTTTCCGGCATCGGCGGCGGGCGATCGCTTGGGTTTGGACCAAATCGGGTGCGCTCGTTACCCGATGGCGTGGCGCAGCTCCTGGCTGAATACCTGGAGAACTCAGCCCGCTCCAGCTCTGGCGGTGATGCGCAGGGCGAGGAAGACGCTGGCGGTGGCAATGGCTTCAACTACCGCAGCGAGTCGGCGCGCTCGTCTCTTGCCGGTTCGGCGGACAACCCGGCTCAACTCCGGTTTGGCGATCTATGTCCAGAGTGCGGGCAGGCTGCGGTGGTGAACGAGGAAGGCTGCCGCAAGTGTTACGCCTGCGGCTTCAGCGAATGTTGAAGCGCCTGCCGGCCGGAGCGGCGTGCGTACCATCTTGAGCCGACAGACGGTATAATACCGCCAGGGGTATTTTTCCTGGAGGCTAAGTTGATACGGCAATGGCCAAGCGTCTGATCGTCATTGCGGGGA
>FWPU01006216.1_pt1 | contig 24363 bp, 21 predicted proteins | sample 2228361 | NCBI WGS metagenome assembly FWPU01 (sample SAMEA103939777, study PRJEB20133) | metagenome | reverse complement strand
AATATCATCAACAAAAAGCAAAAATTATCAACGAAAATCTCTTGACTTAAAGCCGGAGGTTTCATCAAAATATGACCGCTGATTAGTTCTTCTCCAAATTGCGGTTCAAAGACAACATTTAAACTGGAGGTGCCCATGGTCGCAAGGGTATTACGCTCTATCGGTAATAGGAGCGAACGCATCACCTCTAGCGCTTTTTTCATACCTGTTATCGGGGTTGTTATTATCTTAAACGCGGGCTGGTTGTTCTGGAACCTTTCCAAAACAAGGATGCTTTTGGCCAACCCACTGATGCAAGGCGATAGGCTGCCTGCCATCGAGGGGGTTGATCTTCTTAATAAGAAGAGAATCAAGATTACTGCCGGAACCTGGCAATTGATAATGTATTACGGACGCGAATCGAGTTTAGATATTGGCAAGGTAAAGTATGTGGACCTCCTGGCGAAGAAGTATAAAGGAAACCTTTCGGCCACTGCTATTATCACAAGCGATTGTCAAAAGCTCAAGGCGATGGCTGAGCAACGCGCGTTATCTTATCCCTTAATTTTAGACGAGAGGAAGCATATCGCTGGCTTGCTCGGGTTGGGAAATCGTACGCACGCAACTTTAGTTGTAGATCCCAGTGGCATTATCCGTTTTGCCGCCACTGCGCCACATGTCGAAGAAGAAGACATAAGGCAGCTGGTCGAGAAATTCCTCGTTGGAAAGGTTAGCTACGCGGAGTCGACAAGCAACAGAAGCATTCGTGTTGGCGATTCGTTCCCTTCGCTGCTATTACAGGAAATCGGGTCGGGCGAGTTGATTTCGTTGAACGAAGGAACAAAGGGCGCATACAACCCATATGTTATTTTCACCGCAGACTGCGCGGCCTGCAGTTTGGGGCCTTACATGCATTCGTTCCAGTTGCTGCATAAGCTGATCGAGGCCAAAGGGCTTCGCGCGATGGCCATATTCAGCTCTCGTTTTTCCCGAGACGAGCTTCTCGAGCAGGCCCGCCTGCATAAAGTTACGGCGCCATTCTATATCGCTAAATCTGAGATTCCCGGCTTCGAGGATACATACTACCTCAAAAGTTTGGCCTCCGAGGTTTTGTTTGTTACCGTCGATTCTAAAGGTGCGATCGATGGGATCTACGCTCTCAATGAATATATTGATAAAGTCACTAACTTGAACAAAGAGAAATGATGGCGACGATCCGTAGATATCGTTGGTTTAATTCATGTCTGATCTTGACGGTATGCGTCCTTTCGGCCGCTGCTGCCTATTCCGCGCCGCGCCGCTTTGCTAAGCTAACTCGAATGTTCGAGGGAACTCAAATGATGCCGGAGGCCCTGGTTGAGCATAAGGGAAAGTATTATGTCACGGACATGAGAGGGAATCGCATCCTGGCATTCGATCGCCATGGAAAACTGGAGCGGACGATAGGTGTGGTTGGTTCCGGGCCCAGCGAGCTGCTTCGTCCCGGCAAGCTGGCCGTTTCTAGAGATGGTTTAATTTACGTTCAAGAGGGGGGCAATGAGCGGATTCAGATCATGACGCTAGAGGGAAAACATATTGGTCACTTTCCTGTAAGCTATTTCCAGGGGCTCGCGGTGAACTCAAAGGGCGAGGTCTTTCTGGGCCAACCGGAGAGGGGCAAACTGGTTTCGGTATACTCTCGTCAGGGACAATTAGTCAGGGCGTTCGGCGATCTGCGCATGGTCTCGGATTTCTACGGCCAGGCTCACGCGGCTAAGAATAACCAATATCGCACCCTAATTAACAGGGTGGACATCCACATCGATGGCTCCGATAACGTCTATGTTACCTTTGAATTCGCTCCCGTCTTGCAGAAATATGACCCGACCGGGCGCCTGGTTTGGGAAGCTCGCCTCCACGGACCAGATATAGATAACCTCGTAACTCTGTTTCTAACAGATGAAAGCCATCGCAAGTTCGTGAGAGTTGGAAGAGATGGAATGCACGCTAATGTGGTTCTCCTTAACAGTGTGGTGAATCCACGTGATGGTAATATCTACGTTCTTTTGCCCAATAAGGTCATTTACGTCCTCGACGGGCAAGGTAGGCAACTCTATTCGATTGACCTCCAGCCGTCGGATGCAAAGGTTAAGGACTTCTGGCCGATGCGTATTAGTATCGCTGAAGGCGGGGAAATTTTCTCCATCCACCCGCTCCTCGGCTGTGTAAGGCTTGAAATTGTTGTGCAGTAATGCCCTCGGGATGATCGATGCTGAGCTTATCTACAGAGAAAGTCGGTTCATTTGATTTGTGATTCGAGAGCTATCGACCCTGTAGGATACCATGATCTTTCTAGCGCTATAGAACAACCAAGAAAGGGGGTAAGAGAAGATGAGGAAGCTACTTTTAGTTTTCTCGATTGTCCTGCTTTTCCTCAACCTCTCGTTGGGGGTCATAGTCGCAGCGCAATGCACCGATAGCGCCGGTTGCATGTGTGGCTCATCATGTTGGAGAGACTCGGCAGGTTTTTGTCAATGTACGGGAGAATGTGGTGGGGATAAATGCGTCGTTGCTCGCTCCACCCAGTAAGCCCTACAGCATGCTTTCTATACTCGGGCACGGGGGCTGGACCGCTTCGATTTGCTTTCGGCTGTTTAGGTATAGTGATTTGCTCGGTGGCGGCAAAGCGGGTTTCGCCTGTTAATTTAAGGCCGGGACAGCCCGCCCAGCGCTTTTTGCACAGGGGGACGATAGCGGCGGGCATGGGGTCGGGCAAATCGACCGGCCATATGCTGAACAACAACGCGCGAGAGCAGATATATCAACTGTCCGAGCTCGGCCTTGATGATCCCGCTCCGCAGCAGCTTAATGCTCCTTGGCTGCGTTTATGTTCGACGTTTTTTTCAAGCGGCTGCGCCTCAATCTCTCGACACTGCGATTCTGGATCGGCTGCCTCCTGTTATTAGCATTAGCTGCTCCTGCCGTCTTTATCGGCATTCGTGATTATTCGCGGCGGTCTGCGTTATACGCATCGCGACGAGATGCCGATTCGGCTGAATCCAGGGCCGCGCATATCCTGATGTATTCACGAACACTGATAACTATTCACAGGCCGCCCGAGCCGTTGAGCATTCTCAGCCGGGGCCTGGGCGAACGCTTCGGCTCCCTCGTTACAATTCGCGGGAAATACGGGCCGACCGAGATCGCAACGCGTGATCGCTCTAACTTCTTCCAGCCGATGTCTGCCACCTTCGATTTCAGCTTCGTCCAGGCCGTAGTGCTTAGCCTCCTGGCCATTTTTCTGGCATATAATATATTAGCCGGTGAGCGCGAAGATGGGATCCTGCAACTTGTGCTGGCGAATTCCCTGCCTAGGCATAAACTTCTGCTGGGAGAATATTTGGGAACGGCGCTTTCCGTTATCGCCCCTTCGGCCCTTGCATCCTTGATGGTTATTACCATCATCCACGCCAAGGGGCTATTCGAGTTCGATCGGGACTTGATCCTGCGCCTGCTGCTTTTTTTCATCTACACCACTATTTTCGTCTCGACCTTTGTGCTGCTCGGACTTTCGATCTCAGCAATCGCGCGTTCCTCTCAGACCGCGCTGATCATTGTGTTTTTGGCCTGGACGGCTCTGGTCATCGTATACCCGAACCTTGTTGCCTGGGGCTGTAATTACCTGAAGCCGATCGATAAAGTTCTGGTTGTTAATCCACAAAACATTATCGCTTACAGCAATCGCTACCTGCGCGAGCGGCTGCTCGGCGAACTCGCGGAGAAGCAGATCGAGCTTTACCGGAACAGGAACTTCGAGCAAGCACAGCTAGTTAATAAGCTGTGGCTCTTATCGCCCTTCTCCAACTTCACGCTGGCCGCCCAGGCGATTTGCGAGACCGATCTCGGGTCTCATCAGCGATTCCTGCAGCAGGCGCGAGCTTTGGAGCAGGCTTTCATCCGATGGCAGGAGGCTAAGGTGAGGCGCCACCCGCAGCGGGAGCGCTCTTACTGGCAGGCCCTGGGCCGGCTCGACCTCAGCGGTATGCCGGCGCCGGAATATCATTCCGAGGACGTATCGTCGCTAACGGGGAGGTTGTTCCCGGCCCTGACGATTATGCTTTTTTGGAACATAGTTTTATTTTTATTTTCCTACGTTGCGTTCATAAAATACGATCCACGCTTCAGCTAGATGAATTGCCGTGGTCTGGTTAATTGCCAGGCATACCGTCCTGAAGAACCTATACGATAATCGGCTCGTTGTCATGTACGCGCTGGCAGTTGCGATGATGGCCCTGAGCGGCGCGATCAGCTCGCGCGAGATCGAACGTGGCATCGCTCACCATAGCCGGCTCAAGGAGCTGGCCGAGAGGGAAGCTAATCTGGATCGAGTTATAGTTGTCAGGCCCCCCAGCCCGCTCTTGTTTGTTCATTCAGATATCGATCATGAATTGCCTGGCCACCTGATCGTCTCGCCCGACTTCGTCGATTATCCTGTTGAGGATGTGAGCTTGAAGCAACTGGCTTCGCCCCACCAGTCGCTGGACTGGAGTTTTGTGCTCGCCTATGTATTCATCGTTTTAGCGCTGCTGTTGACCTTCGACGCCATCTCGGGCGAACGCGAACGAGGGACCCTCAAACTGATCATGTCGCTCGGGACATCTAGAAGCAGCTATATCTTCGGCAGTTTCTTGGGAGCTATTTTGACAATTATTCCCATCGCTGCGCTCGGATATGCCCTCAACCTGCTCATCGTCCTAAGCAGGTCGCCCATACAGCTTTCAGGACACGATTGGGCTAAGATAATCAGCGCCGCCCTTATCTCCTCTCTGCTTATCATTGCTTTCGCTGCTATCGGCCTGCTGACATCGACGATGTCGGCTAAATCATCGCACTCCCTCCTGCTCGCGCTCGGCTCATGGGTGATGCTCGTTGTTGTAATCCCGATAAGCAGCGTGCTGATTGCCGAGCAAATATCTCCCACGCCATCCGCTGCTGAGATCGAGTCTGAAGTAGAGAAGGCCCGCCGGCTCTTTTTTATCCAGAGCTACCCGATCTCCTCAGAGGACCTCCGACAAATCTACGAGCGTCAGGATTTAACCGAAGCCGAGAAGAGGCGAAAGGTCGCCGAGCTCCAGGAGAGGATCTACAGCGAAAACCTGGCCGCCCTCAAGCGGTATCATAAACGTTTGACCGAGATCAGGGAATCGTATCTCAGGCTATTGTTAAAACAGGCTGAGTCGGCACATATCATAGCAAGGATCAGCCCATTTGCCTGTTACCGAGAAGCAATCGCGGCCATTACGGGTACCGGCCTGCTCGGCCAGAAGCTCTTCTACCAAGAGACCAAAAAGTACATGCAAATGTACAGCCAACATGCCAAGCCCCTCCGAGACAAGTTGAGAAGTCAAGCCAGAATCGCTGGCGTTACCATAAGAGATAAGGGATACACGATAAGTGACATTCAGGAGATCTCTTACGCTGGGATCGAATTCGACAGGAGCGCACTGCCCAGGTTTGAATACCGGGAGACGCCCATTAGCATCGTGATCGCGCTTTCGCTGCCCAGCTTAGGGTTCCTGTTGTTTCTTGCCGTACTTATTCTGCTTTTGGCTTATATAAATTTCCTGCGCTGCCAGGTACTCTAGGCCGCCACCTAACGGCCAGCAGCTTATTGCTGGCAGGCGGTCTAAACGACGGTAGTGACTTTAGGGCACTGCCTGACGTATGCTTTCTATGGCGCAGAACCAAACGTCAGGTGAGGGTAATCCCCAATGGTGTCCCGGCTATATCCTAGCGCACATCGCCTATTGATTGAAGGCAGTCCGTATGACATTGACAGTGCGCCAACCGGAACCTGGTAAAGATTAGATTTAGGTTGGCCTGCCGTTGCCATGCCCCGAAGGGTGGGACGCGGGAACATGGCGGTCTAAAGACCGCCGCACTTCCAGTTGCCGCAGCGCAACTCCCGTCTTCTCTCCTGAGCGGCGCTTCCACGTGATATAATAGCTAATAACAGCCGGAGGGGAATGTGGAGTTTAGTTTCAGCGAAGAGCAAGAACTGCTCAGGCGGACCGTGCGCGAGTTCGCCGAGAAGGAGATAGCGCCTCGTTCCGCGGAATGGGACGAGCGGGAAAATTTTCCGATCGAAGCGCTCAGGAAACTGGGCGAGTTGGGGATGCTCGGCACCTTCTTTCCGCCCGAATATGGTGGCGCCGGCCTGAGCTACCTGGACTACATCATTGAAATCGAGGAGCTGGCGCGCATCGACCCGGCGGTGGCGCTCTCGGTTTCCGCCCACACCTCGCTCTGCTCCAATCACATTTACATGTTCGGCAACGAGGAGCAGAAGCGAAAGTTTCTCACGCCTCTCGCCTCGGGCAAGAAGCTCGGCGCCTGGAGCCTGACCGAGCCGGAGGCCGGCTCCGACGCGGGCGGCACGCGGACCGTGGCGCGCCGCCAGGGCGATTACTGGGTGCTCAACGGCTCGAAGACCTTTACCACGCACGGGACTTTCGCCGATATCTATGTGGTGATGGCGGCGACCGACCCGTCTCGCGGGCGCGATGGCATCTCGGCCTTTATAATCGAGAGAGGCACGCCGGGGCTGATAGTGGGGAGGCGAGAGCAGAAGCTCGGCATGCGCGCATCCGACACCGCGTCGGTCATCCTGGAGGACTGTCGCGTGCCGGCGGCCAACCTGCTCGGCGTTGAAGGGCGCGGTTACCGGAATGCGCTCGAGGTGCTGGATGGAGGGCGCATCGGGATCGGCGCCCTCTCGGTCGGCCTGGCCCAGGGAGCATTCGAGCGCGCCCTGCGCTATTCGGTCGAACGGCGCCAGTTCGGCAAGCCAATTGCTGAATTTCAGGCGATTCGATTCAAACTGGCCGACATGGCCACGGACATCGAGGCGGCGCGGCTGCTCGTCTATCGCGCCGCCTGGCTTCGGCAAAACGGCAAGCGTGTTACTAAATATGCATCCATGGCTAAAACCTTCGCCAGCGAAGCTGCGGTGCGCGTCGCCGAAGAGGCCATCCAGATCCACGGCGGCTACGGGTATATCAAAGAGTACGGCGTCGAGAAGCTGTGGCGCGATTCCAAGCTCCTGACCATCGGCGAGGGGACCAACGAGATCCAGCGGCTGGTCATAGCCAGCCAGCTCCTGGCAGAGCAAGGCTATGGCGATTAAAGTCAAGTTCTTCGCCCGCCTGGCCGAGATCGTCGGGGCCAGGGAGATCGAACTGGAGCCGGGCCGGCTCGGCGCGGGCCGCCTGACTGTGGACCAGCTCTTCGCCCTCTGCGCCGAACGCTATCCCGATCTGGCCCATTACCGCAACCGCCTCTTCTACGCGCTGAACGGCGAGTACGCCTCGCCCGAAGCCGAGGTCGGACATGACGATGAGGTGGCTTTTCTCCCGCCGGTGAGCGGCGGCTGACCCCTATGATCGTAGAAATAGTTGACGGACCGATCGACCGACAGGCCCTGATAGCTCGGCTGCTCAAGCCGAGCGATGGAGCATTGGTGATTTTCGATGGGGTGGTGCGCAACCACGCTGAAGGGAAATCGGTGCTCTTCCTGGAATACCAGGCCTACCCCGAGATGGCGCGCAAGAAGATGGAAGAGATAGCTCGCACGGCGCTGGAGAGATGGCCCATCTCCGACATCGCGATAGTGCACAGGCTCGGCCGGCTCGAGATCGGCGAGACCAGCGTGACCATCGCCGTGACCTCGGCCCACCGCAGGCCGGCCTTCGAGGCCTGCCAGTTCGCCATAGACACGCTGAAGCGCATCGTCCCGATCTGGAAAAAGGAATACTATTCCGATGGGGCGGTCTGGATCGAAGGACAGCAGTAGCTATGCAGATAAAGGCTGCGGTGATCACAGTTAGCGACAGCGCACATCGCGGCGCGCGCGAGGACCGCTCCGGCCCGGCCGTCGCTGCTGCGCTCGAGCGCGCGGGCGCGACGGTTGTCGCCCGCGATCTGGTCCCCGATGATATAGAGCTGATCAAACAGAGGCTCGAACAATACTGCGCGCGCGACGACGTGAATTTAGTGGTGACGACTGGCGGGACCGGCCTGAGCCCGCGCGACAACACGCCCGAGGCCACGCTCGCCGTGGTGGATAAAGTCGTGCCCGGCCTGGCCGAACTGATGCGCAGCGAAGGATTGAAATCTACTCCGATGGCCGCGCTCAGCCGCTCGGTATGCGGCGTGCGCCGCCGCGCGCTGATCATCAACCTGCCCGGCAGCGTGCGCGGCGCGACCGAATCGCTCGCCCCCCTCCTGCCGCTCCTGCCGCACGCCCTGGAACTAATAGCCGGCGAGGCAACCGGACACTCCGGCTGAATTCTCATTGCATGTATGAAGGCGCGCAGAGCCTTCCGCTATTCTCCCCGCCTGCGATGCGAATCGGCGATCCGTTTGACCCGCGCTTTTATCCGCTCGAACTCTCTGGTCTGGACAAGAGGATCCGGCCTGGGCGGCAGGATCCGCAACTGCTCGCGGATCAACTCTATCCGGTTCTCGTAGGTCGGATGCGTGCTGAAGAAGGCAGCCACGCGGCTCTGGTCCCCCTTCTTCTCCAGCACTCGATGTCAAGGTGCTTCGGCGGGGCACAGGCGGCGAGCAGAAGCAAAAAGACCAGAGCGATATTTTTCAGGTGGATCGAAGGCATGAAATCGGCGACCTCCCTCTGGCCATCCTGGAGGGCAATTTACGTGCCATTCGCTAATGCCAGTCCGCTGTCCTCAGTCCAAGAACTAAGGACTGCGGACTATGCATTAAGGACTGTCTTTTAGCGATTATCGTTCCATTCGCCTCAACGAAAAATTACCTGGAGCGGGGCCCTGCGACGCTCTCGAAATGGGATTTTTTCCCCGAATTTGAGCGGAGCAGCTGCGGGCCTGCCGGAGGCCTTCAGCCCAAATTCTTAAAGGAAAAGCACTTGAGCCGGCGCGCCTGATCTGGAACAGCAATTGCTCTAGAGGGTGTGGGGTTGAAACCCTGAAGTGGCCAAAGCGGTCGGCAACTGGAAAGTTCCGGTTGCCGATTGCTTTTCTTAGAAGGGAGGGGGTAAAAGATTATGAAGTCAAAAGTCGCTATTGCTCTTGTTCTTTCGCTTTCGCTCTTAGCAGCCGGCTGCGCCACCAAGGGCTTTGTGCGAAAGGAGGTCTCGACCAGCGCGGAGCAGTTGAACAAGCAGTTGAGCGAGCGGATCGAGGCCAACGAGCAATCGATCAATGACCTGGACTCGCAGGTGGGCGAAGTGCGCGAGGTTACCTCGCAGAACCGGCAGCGGGTAGAACAGCTCTCGGGCGAAGTTACAGAAGCCCGAAGGGTTGGAACGGAAGCTAAAGAGGCGGCTGAAAAGACCGGGCAAAGGGTCGATACCTTAGGGCGCGCCTTTGCCGAGAGGAACAACTATCAGGTGCTGCAGACCGAAGAGGTGTTCTTCAGATTCAACCGCTGGAACCTAACGCCCGACGAGCAGGCCAAGCTCGATCAAGTTGCCGCCCTGCTTGCCGACAACCCCGATGCCGTGGTCGAGCTGGAGGGGTACACCGACACCATCGGGCCCAAAGACTACAACCTGGAGTTGGGCGAAAAGCGCGTCGATAGCGTCGCCCGCTATCTGGCGATCAAACACAACGTTCCGCTGCGCAGAATCCATAAATTCAGCTTCGGCGAGGAAAAGGTCGAAAAAGAGACCCGCGCGGCGCGCAAGCAAAACCGCAAGGTGACGGTGCGCGTTCTCGCTCCGCCAGAGGTCGAGGGGATCGCCGATTCGGGAGCGACGCGCGGGGGGAGGACTGGCCTCGAACAGGAAAAGCGCTAAGGGCCCTCCCACAGGTATCGGGAAAAGAATTTTTCGGAAAGCGGGAGACGGAAAACAAATCGTTTTCCGTTTCCCGTCTCCCGACCCATCACGCCTTACGACTTATCTCCTGGCTCCTGTTCTTCAGGCCCGCGGGTGGTACTTGAGGTAGATCTCCTTCAATCTTTCCCGGCTGACGTGCGTATAAATTTGTGTAGTTGAAATATCGGCGTGGCCGAGCATCATCTGAAGCGAACGCAAATCGGCCCCGCGCGCGAGCAGGTGGGTGGCGAAGGAATGCCTTAACACGTGGGGGGTTATTCTGCTCTTGATGCCAGCCCGCCGCCCGTAATTCTTGATCAGCTTCCAGAACTGCTGCCGGCTCAAGCGACTGCCGCGCACGCTGGGAAAGAGCAGGTCAGAAGCTTTACCCTTGAGGATTTTACCCCGCGCCTCGCGAAGATATCTCTCGAGCGTCTCGACGGCTGGCTGGCCGAGCGGGACGATCCGTTCCTTGTTCCCCTTGCCGGCACACAGGAGATAACCCATCTCGAGATTGAGGTCCGAGACGCGCAGCGAGACGAGTTCGCTCACCCTCAGGCCCGCCGCATAGAGCACCTCGAGCATGGCGCCGTCGCGCAGCCCCAGTTCGCTCGATCGATCGGGAGCGGCAAGCAGCCTTTCCACCTCGTTTGTATCCAAAAAACGTGGCAGGCGACGGCGGGCGCGCGGCGATTCGAGGTCCTCGGTTGGGTCCCGCTCGGTCCGGCCGTCGATCAAAAGAAATTTGTAAAAGCTGCGCGCCGCCGAGAGAGAGCGCGCCGCCGAACGCTCGGAAAGCCCCCGCTCGGCCAATCGTCTCAGGAAATCCTTCAGGTCGTCGCGGCCAGCGGTGAGAAAGCTGCTTCCCCTCTCCGCGAGAAAGCGCGCCAGCGCCTCGAGGTCGCGCCGGTAGCTTTCGATAGTATTCTCAGAGGCCCCCTTTTCCACCCTGAGATAATTGAGAAATTCTCCGGCTAAGTCTACGGGCATTGGCTTTAAGTCCCCCGATGATTCTCGCCGGACCCTGGCTCCAGAATCCGCTCGCCTCCTCCACGCGCAGGAGCAGGCTCGCGACGAAGAAGACCGTGATGCCGAATGCGATGCAGGCTGCGAGGACAACGATCTCGGCGCTCAGAGCATCCGGCGCAACGCGCTGCTCTAGGCCGCGATAGAGGTAATGGCAGGAAAGGGCCATGACCAGCGATGCGATCGAAATTTTAATTGCCGAGGGAATTACCGGCACCTCGGCCGGTCCCAATCTCCTGCTGAGAATGCGCGCCAGCAGGCCGTAGTTCAAGGTCGCGGCCAGAGCGGTGCCGAGCGCCAGGCCCAGGTGGCCAAGATGCCAGATCAGCAGCAGGTTCACAGCGATCTTGGCCAGGACGGCGGCGGCTCCCGCCAGGACCGGGGCGCGGGTGTCGCCCAGCGCATAGAAGGTCGGCACGATCACCTTGACCGCGGAATAGGCGAACAGCCCTATGGCATAAAAGAGCATGGCGTCGGCGGTGCTGGCGGTATCGGCCGAGGTGAACCGGCCGTGCTCGTAGATCACCCGTATTATCGGGTAACGCAGCGCGATCAGGCCGGCTGCGGCCGGAATGGTCAAGAAGGCGGTCAGCCGGATAGACCTGGCCAGCGTGTTCCTCAGCTCGCGATAATCGCCCGCCGCCGCCTCGCGCGAAACGGCCGCCAGGTTCACCGTGGCGATGGCGATGCCGAAAAGCCCGATCGGCAGATGCATCAGCCTGAAAGCGTAATTCAGCCAGGAGACCGGGCCGTTCCCCAACCAGGAGGCGAGTTGGTTATCCACCAGTATATTGATCTGGGTGATGGAAAGGCCGAATATCGCCGGCAGCATTAGAATCCGTATCCTCTCGACGCCGGGCTCCTTGAAGCCGAGCGCCGGCCGGTAATACAGGCCGACTTTCCTAGCCTTCGGCAACTGAATCAAAAGCTGCCCGGCCCCCCCGAGCAGCGAGCCGACGGCCATGGCGACGATCGGCTCCTGGCCGATTTTCGGCATGAGCGGGGAGAGGAAAACGCCCGCCAGGATGTTGACCACATTGAAAACAGCGGGGGCCAGCGCGGGGAGAAAGAAGTGGCCGTGCACGTTCAGCATACCCATCACAGCCGCAGCCAGCGCTACGAAGAGCAGGAAGGGCGACATTATCCTGGTCAGCTCGGCGGTGAGCGCCAGTTTGCCCGGCTGGCGGGAGAAACCTGCCCCCAGAGCATAGACCAGATAGTCGGCCCCAAACACCATGACCAGGGTGACCAGGCTCAAGACCACCAGCAGGGCATTGATCACCAGATTGGCCAGGCGCCAGGCCTCGTTCGGCCCGCGGTTGCGCAGGTAATCGGTAAAGGTGGGGATGAAAGCAGCGCTCAGCGCCCCTTCGGCGAAAAGGTCGCGCAGCAGGTTGGGGATGCGAAAGGCGACGAAATAGGCGTCGGTCTCATAGGTGGTGAAAAAGGCGGCCAGGACCTGCTCGCGCACCAGCCCCAGGATACGGCTGATCGCCGTAGCCAGGCTTATCAGGCCCACCGCTCCGAGCAGGGTCCGCCTTCGGCTCATAGCGCGACTTTAAAACCATCCCTTCTTTTTGATGTAGAGCAGCAAGATGGCCGATAGCCCGAGCATGATGCCGATAGCCGCATAGAAACCATAAGGGGAACCGCTTCCCGGCAGGTGCTGGAAGTTCATGCCGTAGAGGCTGCTGCCGACGAGCACCGGCACGAAAAGCGTGGCGATTATGGTCAGGGTCTTCATCGCCTGATTGATGGTATTGGAAACGGTGAAGAGATAGGCGTCCAGCGCGCCGCCCAGCATCTCGCGATAGCTGTCGGCGGCATCGGTCATGCGCGATAGGTTGTCGTAGATGTCGCGGAAATAAAGGCGCGTGGCCGGCCTTACGAAGGGGATGTCGTCGCGGCTCAGGCGGTTGAACACCTCGCGCTGCGGGAAGACGATGCGCTTGAGGTGCATAACCTCGCGCTTGATCTCGAAGATCTTGTCGAGCACCGCTTCCCGCGACCCGACGAATATCTCCTCCTCCAGCCCCTCGATTCGGTCTTCCAGTTTCTCCAGTTCCGGGAAATAGTGGTCGACCATCCTGTCCAGGATCAGATGGAGCAGCAGGTCGAGGCCGTTGGCCATCATCTTCGGGTCGCCCTTGCAGCGGTCAATGGCCTGGCGCACGCTGCGCATCGTGTGGCGGTGATGCGTGACCAGGAAGTTCTTGCCCAGAAATATATCGACCTGGGCGGTGGTGAAGCGCCCCGCTCCGGCCTGCCAGTTTATGCCGTGCAGGACGATGAAGATATAGCCGTCGTATGAGTCGAGTTTCGGGTACTCTACCTCCCCCAGGCAGTCCTCGATGGCCAGCGGATGGAATTTGAAACAGTCCTTGAGGACTGCTGCTTCCACCTCCGTCGGGCTTTCCAGATCTACCCAGATGGCATCTTCATCCGCGAACCTCAGGAGCCGGCGGTCCAGGGACTGGGATATTTGCAGATCTCCATCCCGCGCCAGCTTCAAGACAGTTATCATGCCACCCCGAGACTCCTATTGACCATGCGACCCGCAGGGTCGCACAGTCCCCTTCGGGCCGGGCTTGGCTGGCCCACACGGCAACTGTTCATTTATTCTGTGCACCTATACTTCCAGTTGGCGAGCCGCCAGTTGCTATTTCCTTAACAGCAGCAAGCCTGTATACTACCATAGCTAAATCGGTAGGACAATTGGAGCAGCGCCATGAAATTAAAGGAGATTGCAGAAAAATTGGAATGCGATCTGGTGGGCGACGGCGAGGTCGAGATCCGGAGGGTGGCGGGAATCGACGATGCGGCCGAGGGGGACCTGACCTTTGTCGCCAACCCTAAATATATCTCCAGAATCAAGAAGACTCGCGCCTCTGCAATCATTTTAGGCCGCGACCACCCGGAGGCGCCGATCCCTTCGCTGCGCACGGATAATCCCTATCTGGCATTCGCCCGCGCCATCGAACTTTTCTATGCGCCGCCCGAGCAGCCGCGCGGCGTCCACCCGACCGCCCTGATATCGCCGCGCGCCCGAGTCGGCTCAAACCCTTCAATCGGAGCTTATGTCGTTATCGGGGACGACGTGGTAATTGGTAATAACGTCACCATATGTTCACACGTCGTGATCTACCCGGGCGCGGTAATCGGCAACGACTGCCTGTTCCATGCCGGGGTCATCGTCCGTGAATTCGTGAGGATAGGCCATCGGGTGATCGTGCAAAACGGCGCGGTGATCGGAGGAGACGGCTTCGGCTTCGCTAAAAAAGATGATGGGAGCTACTATAAGATCGTTCAGTCGGGAACGGTGGTCATCGAAGACGACGTGGAGATAGGCGCCAACACCACCATCGACCGCGCCACCGTGGGCGCTACCGTTATCAAGCGGGGAGCCAAGATCGACAACCTGGTCCAAATCGGGCATGGCTGCCTGGTCGGAGAGAACAGCCTGCTCGCCGCGCAGGTGGGCCTGGCCGGCAGCACCATCGTCGGGCGGAGCTGCATGCTCGCCGGACAGGTCGGAGCGGCCGGGCATCTGACCATAGGCGATAACGTGGTGGCAACTGCACAGACCGGCATACCCAGTTCGGTCGATAGCAACATGGTCGTCTCGGGCTACCCGGCCATGGACAATTTGACCTGGCGCAAGATCTCCGCCGCGCTGCCCAGGCTCCCCGAGCTGATTAAAAAGGTGCGGGCGCTCGAAGCCGAACTCGAAGAGCTGAAAGAAAGGAGCCGTGGACCGGAATGAGAATCGCCAGTCTCCAGCTGCTAAATGATAGTGCCAGGTCTTGGTCCCAGTCTAAAATATAGGTTGAGGACTAAGGACCAATTGTTATCGAGGAGGATGATGATGGGAATCAGCGTGGTTACCGGCGGGGCCGGTTTCATCGGATCGAATCTAGCGCAGCGCCTGCTTGAATTGGGCGAAAGGGTGCGGATCGTTGACAACTTCCTGACCGGTAGACGCGAGAATATAGCCGGCCTCCTGGAGCGCTATCCTGAAGAGCTGGAGCTTATCGAGGGCGATATCAGAGATATCCGCCTCCTGTGCCGCGCTTTCGCCGGCGCCAGGTACGTATATCACCAGGCGGCGCTCCCCTCCGTGCAGCGTTCGGTCGAAGATCCGATACTCTCGAACGATATCAACGTGGCGGGAACGCTGAATATCCTCACGGCGGCGCGCGGTGCCGGTATAGCCCGCGTCATCTATGCCTCGTCATCATCGGTCTACGGCGATTCTCCCACCCTGCCGAAGCGCGAATCGATGCCGGCTCGCCCCATCTCACCGTATGGGCTGACCAAGCTGGTGGGGGAAGAATACTGCCGGCTCTTTTACTCCCTCTATGGCCTGGAGACGGTCTCGCTCCGCTACTTCAACGTCTTCGGGCCGCGCCAGGACCCCGGGTCCGAATACGCCGCGGTGATCCCGCGCTTCATTTCCAAAATGCTGAGCGGCCAGCCGCCGATCATCTACGGCGACGGCGAACAGACGCGCGACTTCACATTTGTGGAAAACGTGGTCGAGGCCAACCTGCTGGCGAGCCGCATTCCGGCCGCCGCCGGCGAGTGCTTCAATATCGCCTGCGGCGAGCAGCAGAGCCTGAAACAGCTGGTGGCCATTCTGAACGAACTGCTGGGCACCTCCTATGCCCCGGTCCACACTGACCCGCGCCCGGGCGACATACGCCACTCTCTTGCCGATGTCAACAAGGCCCGCCGGTTGCTCGACTACAGCCCGGCGATAGACCTGCGGGAGGGGCTCAAAAAATCAATCGACTGGTATCGTGAGAACTCGGCCGCCCGCGCCGGCTTTTAATCGAGAAGGGCGCGGATGAACGCGGTAAATCTTGTCGCCGGTTTGCCCTTCAATTAAAATCTTTTCGGTTTCAGTCCAAGATGAAGCGCAGGCTGCGAATAGCCATACTCGGCACGAGAGGGATACCGGCCCGCTACGGGGGATTTGAGACGCTGGCCGAAGAGCTTTCGGCGCGGCTCGCCGCGCGCGGCCACAGCGTAACGGTTTACTGCCGCGCGCACTACTGGACCGGACTCAAAGAATATCGCGGCGTAGAGCTACGCGTCCTTCCCACCTTCAGGCGCAAGCACCTGGACACGGTCGTCCACGGGCTGATATCGGCCCTCGACGTGCTCTACAGGCGGCGCTTCGACGTCGCGCTCGTCTGCAATGCTGCAAACGTGATTTGCGTTCCGCTGCTGCGTCTCGGCGGCGCCAGGGTGGCCCTTAACGTGGATGGCATCGAGCGCCGTCGCAGGAAGTGGGGATGGCCGGGCAGAGCCTATTACAGCCTGTGCGAAAGGCTGGCCACAATTTTGCCCGACGTCTTCATCTCGGATGCCGAGGTGATTCGCAGTTACTACCGCGAGCGCTATAATAAAGACTCGCCGTACATACCGTATGGCGCCGAGGCGATTCCGGCAAACGGCCGCGCTACGCTCGAGCGATGCGGGCTGGAGCCGCAACGCTATGTGCTCTACGTTGCCCGGCTTGAGCCGGAAAACAACGCCCATTTAGTGATAGAGGCTTTCGGCAAGGTCGCGGGCGATTGGCAGCTCGCCGTTGTCGGCGATGCTCCCTACGCCGGAAGGTATATTGAGAAGCTGCGCCGCGCCGCCGGCCCGCGCGTCATTTTTACCGGAGCGATATACGGAGAGGGGTATCGAGAGCTGCTGTCCCACTGCGCCTGCTATATACAGGCCACCGAGGTCGGTGGCACCCATCCGGCGCTGCTCGAAGCGATGGCCCACGGCAATATCGTCATCGCTAACCGGACGCCGGAGAACATCGAAGTGCTGGCAGATGCCGGGCTTTATTACCGGCCGGGCAGCGCCGAGGACCTGGCGAAAAAGATCCAAATGGTCCTGGAAGATCGAGAGAGATTCGCTGAGCTTGGGCGGCGCGCCGCCGAGCGCGTGGCGGTTCATTACTCCTGGGACCAGGTGGTCGAAAAGTACCAACAGCTTTTCTATCGTTTGTTTGAGGCAGGACAAAAATAAGCCTCAGCAATGAATCGGTGTGCCAAACAGGAGTTGGTGGAAAAGAGCAATGTAGCGGCGGCCTTTAGGCCGCCATGTGTACGAGCCATGGGTGTACCACCCTGGCGAGCTGTAGGGGCGCAGTGTACTGCGCCCTAGCCGCTACAATATGCAGAAGATATGAACCCGATCAAAGCTGCCTGGTTGATTGCCGGCAACTTTGTCGGCAAGCTCATCCTCGAGCGGCACCTTATCGCCAGCTTCGTGCGCCGCGACCTTAGAGCGCGCTACATCGGCTCCTTTATGGGTATTTTCTGGTCGGTGGTGCACCCGCTGGTGCTGCTGCTCAGCTATACCTTCGTCTTCTCCATAGTATTCAAGATCAGGCCCGGGCCCGAAGCGGGCACCTCGAGCTTTGCCCTTTACCTATTCTGCGGGATTCTTCCCTGGCTTTTTTTCCAGGACACGGTGCAGCGCTCGGCCGGGGTAGTAATAGATAATGCGCGGCTCATCTCGAAAGCGATTTTCCCGACCGAGATACTGCCCGTTACGGTGCTGGCCGCCAATCTGGTCAACCACCTGATCGGCCTGGCGATTCTCCTGGCCATCCTGGCCTTCAGTCCCCGCCAGATCAGTCTTCATCTACTTGCACTGCCTTTATATTTCCTGCCGCTCGCCCTCTTTACTCTGGGGTTTTCCTGGAGCGTTGCGGCTTTGAACGTCTTCGTGCGCGACACCGCGCAGGTGCTTGCTGTTGTTCTGACCTTTTGGTTCTGGTTCACGCCGATCTTTTATCCGCCGGGCTGGGTGCCGGAGCAGTTCGCTTCATTTGTCAATTGGAACCCGCTCGCCCCGGTGGTAACCGGCTACCGCGAGCTGCTGCTGCTCGGGCGCCTGCCGGCGCTCGAAGGACTGGCCCTGTCATACGGAGCCGGGCTGGCCGCTTTCGTCGCGGGCGGGCTCTTCTTTCGCTATGCCAAACGCGAGTTCGTTGATGTAATATAGCCTGCATATGTCCGAATTTGCCGTCTCGCTCGAGCACGTTTCGAAGATGTACCGGGTCTACGCCCGGCCATCCGACAAGCTGCTCGAGCTGCTGACCCTCAACCGGATCGAGCGGCATCGCGGCTTCTGGGCGCTGCGCGACATAGATCTCGAGGTCGAGCGGGGCACCACGCTCGGCATCATCGGCCAGAACGGCTCGGGCAAGAGCACGCTGCTCCAGATCATCGCGGGCATCAGGCGCCAGACGCGCGGCGACGTGCGCGTCAACGGCAAGGTCTCGGCGCTGCTCGAACTCGGGTCGGGATTCAACCCGGAATTCACCGGGCGGGAGAACGTATTCATGGCGGGGGCGATTGCCGGGCTGACGCGCCGGCGCATCGAGGAACGCTTCGATGACATCGCGCGGTTCGCCGAGATCGGCGACTTCATCGACCGGCCGGTCAAGACCTACTCGAGCGGCATGTTCATGAGGCTGGCCTTTGCCGTGGCGATAAGCGTCGATCCCGAGATCCTGCTGGTTGACGAGGCCTTGTCGGTCGGCGACCTGGTCTTCCAGCACCGCTGCATGCATAAGATCAATCAGCTGAGAGCCGCGGGAACCACTGTGCTGTTCGTGAGCCACGACCTGGGCGCAATTACCAAATTCTGCGACCGCGCGATCCTGCTCGACGGCGGCCGGCTGATCGAAGACGGCCGCCCCGACCTCGTCGTACAGAAATATACGGCCCTGGTCTTCGAGCGCGAGCGGCGCTACAAGCAAACATACGGCATCGGCTTTCATGAGGATACGCCGCAACCGGTACCGCCTGAAACGGCCATCGCGGCGGTGCGCGGAATCCCGAACATCGATCACAGGTTCGGCAGCGGCCGAGCTGAAATAATTGGAATCGAACTGCTCGACGAAGATGGTCGCCCGACGCGCGAACTCCAGGCCAGACGCCGGGCAACGGTGCGAATCAGCGCCCGGTTCAAAGCGGCAGTGGAAAAGCCGATAATCGGGTTCACCCTGCGCGACCGGCTTGGAGTGCAAATCACAGCCACGAACAGCTCCTACGAAGGAAAGCCTGTGCCCGGCATGCGTTCGGGAGAGATTTTAACCGCCGACTTCTCGATTCGGCTGCCCGACCTTGCCGCCGGCAGCTATTCGATATCGCCGGCGGTGGCCGAGGGGAGCGTGCTCGACCACGATATCTGCGACTGGATCGATAACGCCCTGGCCTTTTATCTCTACAACCCCCGCCTGGTCTACGGCGCGATCAAGCTCGAAGTCGAAGTGCGCTATGCGCTGGAGCGGGGCGCTGCGGAAGGAGCCGGGAGTCAGGAGCCAGGAGCCAGAATAAGCTCGTAGCAAGACATACAGCCAAAGCTTGGCATCTTAGAAATCGTTCGTAGTGAGGGCTTTAGCCCTTTTCTACGAACAATTTTGAAATATACTCTTAAACGAACGAGAATACGCGGTTGGCCAACCTACCATGCAACGTGCTCTTTTTGCCCTTATCTCGTTATGCCTGGCGCCTGTTTATCTAGCGGCCGCCTTTCTTCTCCTCCTTGTGGAGGCCCTGGCGCGGCTGCCGGTCAGGCAGAAGAGGAGCGAAACGTGGGGCCCGCCGGATACCTCGCGCGCCTCTATCGTTATCCTCAACTGGAACGGGCGCCGGCTTCTGGAAGAATGCCTCCCCTCGGTCTTCGCGGCGATCAGGCGACACGGCGGCGAGCACGAAGTGATCGTGGTGGACAACGGTTCGAACGACGGCAGCGTCGAGTATGTGCGCGATAACTTTCCCGAGGCGCGCCTGCTGGCGCTCGAAGAGAACATGGGATTTGCTTTGGGAAACAACTGCGGGGTGCGTGCGGCGCGCAACGACGTCGTGGTGCTGCTTAACAACGACATGATAGTTGCCGGGGACTTTCTCGGACCGCTGCTCGAGGGCTTCGGCGAGGATGTCTTCGCGGTGAGCGCGCAGATCTTTTTCCAGGACCCGACCAAGCGGCGCGAGGAGACGGGCAAGACCGCCGCGCGCTTTCGCCTGGGGAGGTTTGAGTTCACGCACGAGGAGCTGAGCGAGCCCGACTACAACCGGCGCTACGTGCCGATACTCTGGGCGGGCGGCGGCTCCAGCGCTTTCGACCGGAGGAAATTTCTCGCGCTCGGCGGCTTCAGCGAGATCTATTCGCCCGCTTACGTAGAGGACGCCGATATCTCCTATCGCGCCTGGCGGCGCGGCTGGAGCGTGCTCCTGGCCGTCGAGAGCCGCGTCTTTCACAAGCATCGCGCCTCGAGCGCACGCCGCTTCAGCGCGGCTGAGCTGGAGCGCCTGATTGCGCGCAATCAAATTCTCTTCCTCTGGCGCAACCTGTCCGATATTTGGTTGCTGTTTCGTCATATTTTCTTCCTGCCTTTGACCTGCTACAGGCTGATGCGCGAGCAGGGGCTCGGCGGAATCCTCCCCTTTTTTTCAGCGCTGCGCAGGCTCCCGGCAGCACTGGCGCTCAAGCTTGCCGACCGGGCAAAGCCAGACTGCGACGCAGCCGCAAACCGCAAACCCGGCCGCCGGGCATCGGACTCGCTGATACTTTCGTTCTGCCGGGACCGCTATCGCTATTATCAACTTGCGCAGAGGCCCGAAGTCGCGGCCGAGCCGCGGCCGCTGCGAATCCTGATGGTCACGGCCTACCTGCCGCACTTCGGCGTGCACGCCGGCGCCGGGCGCATGTTCAATTTGATCAAGCGCATCGGCTCGCGCCACCGCGTCTCCCTGCTCACCTTCCTCGAGAGCGAGGACGAGAGGCGCTTCGTTCCTGATATCGCGCGTTATTGCGAGCGGCTCGAGGCGGTGCTGCGCGCGCCGAGACCGCGCCGCAGTATCTTCCCCTACGCCCCGCTCGACGAATTCGATACGCCGGAAATGCACCGGGCGCTGGCTAAAATGCTGGAACTGTCCGATTACGACCTCGTGCACTACGAGTATCTGCAAATGGGCCTATATGCGTACGAGGGGATACGCTCTCTAAAAGTTCTTACCGGGCACGAGGTGGCGTTCGCGGCCCAGAGGCGCGCGCTCGGCCTCGAACGAAATCGCCTGAGCAGGCTGAAAAAATTTTACGATTATCTGCAGGTCTGGCGCGCGGAAATCGAGATATGCCGCCGCATGGATAAAGTCATCTGCGTCACCCCTGAGGACGCCGCCGAGCTTATGGGCTACATAGACGCCGGCAGACTGGCGGTATTAACCACCGGGGTCGACTTGAGCTACTTCTCCCCCGATGGCCATCTCGGCGGGAGTTGTGAAGAAGGCTCGCTGATTTTCGTCGGTGCCTTTCGGCACCACCCCAACGTCGACGCCATGCTCTACTTCTGCGGTCAAATTCTCCCGCTAATCCGCAAAGAGGTCCCCCAGGTCAAGCTCTACATCGTCGGCTCGCAGCCGCCCGCCGATATCGTAGAGCTTGCGAGCGATAGCGGCATAGTGGTAACGGGCACCGTCCCCGATATCCGCCCCTATCTGGCCAGGGCTGCGGTTTACATCGCACCGCTCCGCCTGGGCGTCGGCATACGGGGCAAAATCCTCGAAGCCTGGGCTATGGGCAAGGCCGTCGTGGCAACCAGCCTGGCCTGCGCTGGAATTGACGCCAGAGACGGCGAGAACATCATGGTCGCAGACGGCCCGCAGGAATTCGCGGCAAAGGCCCTGCTCTTGCTGAAAGACAGCGCGCTCAGGCAGCGGCTGGCCCTCAGCGCCCTGGAAACGGTCAGGCGCTACGACTGGGATAGAATTGCGGCCGAACTGGAAAATTTGTATTATGGTCTGCGCCGAAGATAGGAGCCAGAAGTCAGGAGCCAGGAGAAGAGCTGCAAGCTGTTCGTCCTGAGTCGAAAAGAGCTTCCACTTACGGCTTACGATAGCCTTGCTCGTGAATTCGCGGTTGAAGCGCAGATGGAATTCAGGGTCGATTGTCGCCACTTTCTCGGCTACAAGCCCTGCGTGTACAAGCGGGAATGCCCGGGGTGCCCTTATTACGATCCGATTCGAATGCGAATTTTAATTATAAAGCTCGCGGCCATGGGCGACGTGCTCCGCACGACGACGATATTGCACGGCCTGCGGGCCAGGTATCACGGGGCGCAGATCAGCTGGCTCACCGATTCGAATATCCTGCCGCTGCTCGAAGGAAACCATTATATCGACCGGCTGCTTGGCTGGAGCGCCGAGTCGGTTCTTCAACTCGAAGAAGAACGATTCGACATCGCTATCTGTCTGGACAAGGAGCCGCGGGCCGCCGCTTTGATTAATCGGCTCCGCGCCGAGCGCAAGCTCGGCTTCGGCTGGGACGAGCGGGGCGTGCCCATCCCGCTCAACGAAGAGGCGCGCTACGCCTATCTGCTCGGCATCTCGGACGAACTGAAGTTCAGGCAGAATACCAAGAGTTATCAAGAGATCATATACGACTGCCTGGGATTAGCGTATCGGCCGGAGTACGGCTACGTTTTTCCCGACCTGGAGGATGAAATCGAATCGGCGCGCAGGCATCTTGCCGAGTTGGGCGTCGGAGAATCCGAGCTAAAGATCGGCCTCAATACCGGAAGCGGCGAAGTCTATGCGACCAAGCGCTGGACGGTTGATGGCTTCACTGCGCTGGCCGACCTGCTCGACCGCGAGCTTCATGCGCGGCCGCTGCTTCTCGGAGGCCCGGCCGAGGCGGAGCGCAACGCGGAGATAGCTTCGCGGCTCGGCCCGCGCGTAGTCGATACCGGCTGCTTCAACACGCTGCGCCGCTTCGCGGGCATAGTCGGCAATTGTGATCTTATTGTCACAGGCGATACCCTGGCTATGCACATCGCCATTGGCCTCGGCCGGCCGGCCGTGGTGCTGATTGGTCCAACCTCGGCGACGGAAATCGAGCTTTACGGCTGCGGCGAAAAGGTGGTCACGGATTTCGAATGCAGCCCCTGTTACCTGCGCGTCTGCCCGAAAGAGGTTACCTGCATGGAGGCCATGGACTACCGCACCGTCTACCAGGCAGTGCTGAGGGTCATCGCTAAAGCAGTCAATAAAACAGCGCGAAACCGCTAACTCCCCACCTTTTTAATCTTGCTCTCTTTGATCCATCTTAGGGTATTCGGGCGATTTGTCGTTATGCTGGCAAGGGTCTGCTCGTAGCTCAAGATTTTGTGCTTCAAGAGCAGAGGATTATTCGGGTCGTCCATGAACCACCATTCGCCGCCGCGATCGTCGGCCACCACGAGCGCCGGCAATTCGCGCTCCTCTTTATTGACGCGCACGCGCAGGGAATCGCGCCTGACCAGGATGAACTCGCCGTCGATGCCGTCGAGGCGCATCTTGGCGCGGCCCTCGCCGGTAATCTTAGCGAAGAGCGCGCGGCTCAGCCAGATCGCCGTGCCGTTTTTCCCCCTGACATCGACTCCGGTATCGAAGAGCTTCGAAGTGTAAAACTCCTGGCTCTTTTCCAGCGCCTCCGCCTCGAGCAGAGTAGTGCCCTGGTTGGCACGAGTCTCCCATTCGAAGAAGCGCTTCGGCTCGAATATCGCGATGCGGACCACGAACTGCGAGACCAGGCCGCGGTTTTCCGCCTTCCATACGATAACCGTATCGCGGCCCATTTTGACCCGGTCCTCCGCAGGCGCGAGGGATCCGAAAACCGCTGCCATCAGCAGGAGAAGCAATAAGGCGTTAAAGCCCGTGCCGCGCCGGCAGGGCGAGCTGTTCGACCAAGCTGCGCACATATTTACCGATTACGTCGCACTCCAGGTTTACCAGAGCGCCGACCTTCAACCATCCTATATTGGTGTTTTGCAAAGTATAGGGTATGATGGCGACGTCGAAAGAGCCGGCGCCGAGGCCGGCCACGGTCAGGCTTACGCCGTCAACCGCCACCGAGCCTTTGTACACGAAATAAGGGGCCAGCTCTTCAGGATAACTTATTGTGATAACAACCGTCTCCCCGACGCGGCGGCGCGCCGCGACCCTTCCCACGCCGTCGATATGTCCTTGAACGAAATGGCCCCCGAGCCGGTCGCCTACCGCCAGCGGCCGTTCCAGGTTGACCGGAGAGCCCGGCCTTAAGTTGTGCAGCGCGGTGCGGGCAAGGGTCTCGCTCGAAAGGTCGCAGGCGAAGCGGCGGCTCGATGCGCTGGTGGCAGTAAGACAGACGCCGTTGACCGCGATGCTCACCCCCGCCTCGAGACCCCGCGTCACCTTGCGCGCCGCTACCTTCAGCCGTCCGCCCCGAGCGGCAAGCGAAATCGTTTCGACCTTCCCGACCTCTTCTATGATCCCGGTAAACATGGACAAGCGTCTCGTTACGCGCTGCCCCTGCGGCCAGGGAATCTGCCTTTCAGCAAGCGCGAAATACCATTTTAACCTAAGCCCAGGTAAATTCAAATCGCGCCAGCCTGTACCGGTGCGCCAACCAGGACTTGGTAGAGATTAGGCGGCTAACTTTAGTTCGATTCGTGGAAGAGGTCTAATCAAGTCTAACCGATTATTCAG
>FWPU01006215.1_pt1 | contig 24368 bp, 31 predicted proteins | sample 2228361 | NCBI WGS metagenome assembly FWPU01 (sample SAMEA103939777, study PRJEB20133) | metagenome | reverse complement strand
CTATCTGTCCAGTGAAATACAGGTCTTACAGAAAGACTGCCCTTCATTATCCTAAATGATTTTCAATAACTTATGAAGCAGAAATCGATTCTTGAGGTCTCAACTGATAAAGTCAGGTTTAATGTTTAATCTAATATGATTTACAAAATGGTTGCCTTTTTTGCAATTATGAGGAAACAATACTCTTTCGAAGAGATTATTTTTGAGGAAACGCGTCGTCTTGCAACATGTCCAAAAAATGTATAATATATAAAAGACCTGAAGATGGTATAGTCTTAGTTGCTCAGAAGAGGTGCAGGAGGTATAGGGAGTGGATGAGGGCATGTCCATACAAAAAATTATGTATAATTATTTAACGAAGATATCAGAAAAATGCATTGGTTGTTACCCTGTCGTTGAGAAGGGTGAGCAGACCCAGTGTATAAGGACATGCATGGGAAGGATAAGGCTTAATGGCTGGATAAATTTACCTCAGAAGGCAGACCCATCCAATCCGATTGACTATCTCGTCCATATAAAGAAGGTTGCCCTTCCTCTATATCCTCAATTCGGTCTTGAGCCGAATGTTTATTATATCCCTCCTATCCATGTTCCGATTCCTTACTCAGACAGATGTTCGGTCAAGGGGTAGAGGGTGTCATAAGGGCATACAGGAATGCCCATACTGATGAGACTCTCTTAGGGGTTTTAACAATCTTTGGTTCTACAGAGTTTTGGGTGACAAAGTTCATGGTCTCAAAGGGTGTTGCTACAGGTTATGACATAAAGGGTAAGGAGATAGTAAAGGTTCCAATAAAAGAGCCAGTATTTATCAGACCCTATTATGACGAAAAACTCGATGTATATCGTCATAACATTACTTAGGAGGATCTAGATGAGAAGACTTAAACTTTATAAAATCTTTACTCTGTGTTCTTTCATCTGTATTTTCTCTTTTGGTGTTGCTTACTCACAAGGTCTGGTTATTATGGCGAAGAAGGTGAGTGAAGAGTTGCCATTAGACCCTAAGGATAAGATATGGACTAAAGCAGATGTTATTACAGTTCCTCTTGCACCACAGGTGATGGCAAAGCCAAGAATATATGAATCGAGGATAAAGGAATTAAAGGTCAGGGCATTGCATAATACAAAGGATATAGCCATTCTCATTGAATGGGAAGACCCTAGTGAGGATGCCGCATTGGACATCGAGAGATTCTCTGATGCAGTTGCCCTTGAGTTTCCATCACAGATTGCAAAGGCAAAGCCCCATTTTGCAATGGGTGATAAAGAGAACATAGTAAATATCTGGTTCTGGAAGGCAGCCTGGCAAAAGAAAGAGGAAGAAACAAGATTATATGCTATGGTCGATGATTTCGTGCCTGGTATTGAGGCAGGTAATCCAGTATCAAGGCAAAGAATAAACCCTGTTGAGAATATAATTGCCTAGGGATTTGGTAGTGCCACTGACATGGAAAAGGCAGAAACACAGAATGTTACTGGAAGGGGCATCAGGGATGGAGATAAATGGCTTGTGGTATTTAAAAGAAACCTCACCTCTCAAGAGAGGTTTGATGCCATTTTTAAGGAAGGTGAAGTTACACCCGTGGCATTTGCTGTGTGGGATGGCTCAGAGGGTTATATAGGTGGTAGAAAGGTCGTTTCCACATGGAATTATGTAAGATTATAGACAGAGGAGAAGAAGACAACCTATATATATCCTGTAATAGCCTTTGTTGTTACTTCTTTAATACTTGCAGGGATAATATTCCTGATCAGAAAGAAGATGGTATGATTATGGAAAAAGAGAATATAACAAATGAGTGTATTACTGTCTCCAAAGCTATTCCTCTTCACTTCCTCAAGTGGCTTGCCTCTGAGAGGATAAGGTTTATAAATGAGATGAAGACAGGAAAGAAGATGAGATACTTTTCAGCCCACCTTCCTGTCATGGCAACATGGAGGGATAGAGAGGAGTTTCCTGTTAATTTAACTGTAAAAGACATAGGCCTGATTCCTAAGGAAGACCGAATAATGGATTATATCGACCTATTTGAGGCAACCTTTGCACAGGCAAGGACAATGCCATGGATGGAGAGTCTTCCTATGAGGTTAGAAGCTATAGAGAGACTTTATTCTGATATAGAGAACCTTGACCCCACTTCTTCTTGGAGGGCTCGAGATCTTTGAAGGAAATGCACTGAGGAATATGAGAGAGAATAAGAAGGCAAGCCTTCTATATATGGGTGTGATTTTGGACAACAATGGGATTGATACAGTTAGTCCTGAAAGGCGTGTTGCTGTGCAATACATACGCTTTCAGGTGAATGGCTATGTCGAGATTCTCAATAAGGATAATATTTACTACAAGTATCTTCTTAGTGCAAGGAGGCTTTTTGAGTTTGACAGGTTTCACCTCTACCAACCTGACTATCCCTTTGGTTACCTAATAAAGGTTACAGAGGTAAAGGACAAGTCTCCGTGGTCAAGGGTATCAAAGAAGGAAGACAGAGAATAACTTATATGGATAGATTCATTAAGAGTATTATCCTGAGTGGGGTTTTATTTTTTACTTTCACGAAGGACCTTGAAGGTTCACCACAGTATCCTGTAGAACCTCCTCCTGTCTTATCTTCTAATTTATATCCATGCTCTCAGTGTCATGCCTATCTTCCAAGAAATCCCCAGAAAAGAGAGTTACAGTTTCACAAAGAGATAGTGATAAAGGGTCATGCTGAGGAGCAGAGATGGTGTCTTGACTGCCATGATCTCAATGACAGGGATAAACTGAGACTTATAAATGGAAATAAGATTCGCTTTGATGATTCCTATCTCCTCTGCGGACAGTGTCACGGAAATATTTATAGGGACTGGAGGGTTGGTGTACATGGTAAGAGAGTCGGCATGTGGGATGGTCCAAAGCAATACTTTTTATGTCCTTCATGTCATAATCCACATAGCCCAAGATTCAGGCAATTGAAGCCTGAACCTCCACCGATTAGACCTGAAAGGACTCTGAGGTGAAGGGATGAAGAAAGGCATCTCAAGAAGGGATTTTTTAAAGACGACCCTATCAGGGATTGGGGTCACACTTTTGAGTGGTTGCTCTTTAGGGGAGATTGATTGGAGAGAATTTTTCCAGAAAAGATTTCATGAGATGTCTGAAGATGAGAAGAAGATTCTCATTAAGAGGCTTGAGGAGAGATACTCAAGAAGATATAAAAAAGAATTTAAAGTTAAGGCAACACCTCCTTTAGAGGGTGTTGCCTTTGGTTATGCCCTTGACCTTTCAAGGTGCATAGGATGTAGAAGGTGTGTTTATGCATGTGTCAAGGAGAATAATCTTTCAAGGGATGTCGAGATTCATTATATAAGGGTCCTTAGGATGAAAAAGGGTGAGTTTAATATAGAGCATTCAGAGCATTATTATGCCCCTGAGAATGTTCCTGAAAAGGAGTATTTCTATGTTCCTGTGCAGTGCCAGCAGTGTGAGAATCCGCCATGCGTGAAGTACTGTCCTGTAAAAGCAACATGGAAGGAACCAGATGGTATTGTAGTTGTTGACTATAACTGGTGCATAGGATGCAGAACATGCATGGCAGCATGTCCATACAGGGCAAGAAGATTTAACTGGAATGAACCTGTTATCCCATCTGAGGGATTAAATACAGAGACCCATTATCTTGGGAATAGACCGAGGATGAAGGGAGTAGTTGAGAAGTGCACATTCTGCATCCAGAGAACAAGGGAGAAAAGATACCCTGCCTGTGTAGAGGCATGTCCTGTTGGTGCGAGAAAATTCGGGAATCTTCTCGATCCAGAAAGTGAGATAAGATATGTACTTAATAATTTCAGGACATTCAGACTGAAGGAGGATCTAAACACAGAGCCAAAGTTCTTTTATTTCTTCTCGATGGGATGGATTGCATGACCAGATTAAAGAATATAATTGAGGAATTTCGCTATTTTTTCGCTGAGATTACAAAGATCCTCTTCAGGGGCAGTAGATATTTTTATCTCTGGATGGGATTTTTGACGATCCTCATCATTATGGGATTCTATGTCTATACAATTCAGTTGAAGCATGGCATGGTTATTACAAACATGAGGGAGCAAGTTTCTTGGGGATTTTACATAGCGAACTTCACATTCCTTGTTGGAATCGCAGCTGCAGCAGTTCTCCTTGTCATACCATCATATCTTTATGGCTTTAAGGATATCAAGAAGGTGGTTGTATTCGGAGAATTACTCGCCATAACAGCTGTCTTCATGGCAATTCTCTTTATAACTGTTGATATCGGCAGACCAGAGAGATTATGGCATGCACTTCCTTTTGTGGGAAGTTTGAATTTTCCGACATCTATCCTCGCATGGGACATGGTGGTTCTTACAGGATATCTAATCCTTAACCTCTTCATAGTCACATATATAGGTTGCAAGACCTATTATGGAAGAGAACCTTCAAGGTGGATTATTATGCCTCTCATTCTTCTTTCGATACCATGGGCAGTTGGTGTCCATACTGTTACGGCATTTGTATATAATGGCATGTCTGCAAGACCATTCTGGAATGCATCTATCCTTGCACCGAGATTCCTTGCATCAGCCTTCTGTTCAGGTCCTGCACTGATGATAATAATCTTCCAGATACTTAGACGGGTGATGGATTTCAGGATACAGGACAGGGCGATCTTTAAGGTCGCAGAGATTATTGCCTATGCAATGGCAATAAATCTATTTTTGATGTTGGCTGAGATATATAAAGAGGTATATTCTAATACAATTCATCTTACTCCCATGAGGTATCTCTATCTTGGACTGAATGGACATGATAAACTTGTTCCATGGATATGGGCATCAATAGTCATGAATACAATAGGCTTTCTCATATTTCTTTTACCTCGATTCAGAAAAAACTTCATAACACTGAATATTGGCTGTGTATTAATCTTTATTGGTATATGGATAGAAAAGGGCATCGGTCTTATAATACCAGGATTTATACCTGATGCACTTGGTGAGATATATGAATATATGCCATCTCATAAAGAGGTCATGATATCCCTCGGAATCTGGGCGATGGGTGCAATGGTATATACACTCCTTGTGAGGACTGTCATATCCCTTGATTCAGGGAGACTTAGACATCCTTCTGCACCTCCTGTTATTCCTGTAAGAGAAGAGATTATCACCGCTTGGGATATAATGCAGAGTAATGTAATTTCTGTGACACCTGAAACATCTATTGAAGAAGTAGCAAGGCTCCTTCATTCTAATAAGATAAGTGGTGTGCCTGTTGTGGATAATGAAAATAGAATTATAGGTGTAGTAACAGAACTGGATATTATATTCAATGAGATATCCCGTGAACCAGGCATGGTTGAAAGATTAAGAACATTTTTTGTGCCAGAGGATTACATGAAGAAGAGACAGGCTATGACAGCAGGTGAGATTATGACCACTCCACCAATTACTGCAAAGAGATACACACCTTTAAGGGACCTGATCCAGATTATTACAAACAGCAGGATCAAAAGGGTATTTATAGTGGATGAAGAAGGAAGACCCGTTGGTGTGGTCTCTAGGATTGATATAATAAGGGGACTGGAAGGTGGTCACCTCTTATGAATGGATGTCCATGAACAGAAAGGATATAACATTACTTATTATAGAAGAGGTGATGAGGGACCATTCAAGACTGAGGAAGGTCATTTTCCTTTTCTATGACTCTGAGATGGAGAAGAGATTTATTGGTGCAAAGACACTTAATGAGGCTGAAAGAAGAATGCCAGATGTGAAAAGAAGATGGTCTCGTATCTTCTATGTTTTTGATGATATTATGAGTTGCTGGGGCGCAGCAGAGGCGCTTGGAGAGATAGGCAGGAACATCAATGAGATGAGGTCAAGGATAGTCATCTTTTTAAGGAAATCTGAAAAGGATGAAGTGAGTTGTTAGGGTTTTATATGGGCAGTTACAAGGATAGGACAGATTGACAAAGAAAAGATCAAAGATATCATTCCTGTTTTCATTAAATTCCTCGATTCAAAGGATGCCTGTATGGTACTCAGGCAGTATGGGCTATAGGAGAATTAAAGAGGCTTTAGAGAAGATAAAAAACCTCTTGGAGGACGAAAGAGAGACATGGATATATGATAATGAAACTGTAAAGAAGGCTAAGATTTCAGATCTAGTAGGGGAGGCAATGAGAAGGCTATGCACTTAGAGACTGGTTTCTAAATCAGGACTAAGAATTGGATTCCTTGATAAAGCCTTATCATCTATAATACACTCTGAATTTTGCAGTTTGCTTAATGTGACTTTAGTTACTGAGGAATTCATTCCATATTTTCTTCAAAAATAATAACTTTTTCAAATTTGATTTTGAAGGGAATGGAAAATACTTGACAAAAATAGTAAACTATTTTATGATTAATTATGCTCAGGTTATCAACAAAAGGTCAGTATGGAGTGAGGGCTATGTATGAGATAGCAAAGGCATATCCAGAGCCTGTCACGATTAAGGAGATATCTAAGAGGCAGGATGTCTCAATATCCTATCTTGAACAAATTCTCAATAGATTAAGGCATGCAGGTTTCATAATATCCATGAAGGGACCAGGCGGTGGATACATTCTCAGTAGAAGTCCAGAGGAGATATCGATATCAGAGATATTGAAAGAACTTGAAGGTCCTTTTGCACTCACATCGTGTCTTAATCCAGAAGAGGGATGCATAAGGGTCGATACATGTGTGACGCACCTTTTATGGAAAAGACTTGGTGAAGAGGTAGATGAATTTCTCAACACCATTACACTCAAAGATCTCATAGGCTTCGAAAAAGAGATTAAGGTGAAGAAGGGTCATTCTGTAAAGGTATGAGTAAACTGAAATTTGTTGAGAATATAAAGGCTGATCTTACTGCAGACATAGTTTATATGATGTGTCCTATGCATTTACTAAAATTGCAGGAGATGATTAAGAATGTGGAACCAGGACAGATTGTCGAGATAATAACAGACTACGATGGTGCCCTCGAAGATATACCTCAGTGGTGTGAAAAGAATGGACATGAGTTTATAGGTGTGGAAGACGATACGGACTTCTTTAAATTTTACATAAGGAGGACAAAATGAGATGCTACTTCGACCATATGGCGACGACTCCATTGGATCCGAGGGTTTTTGATGCCATGCTTCCATATCTCAAAGATGAATTTGGTAATCCGCAGAGTGTGTATGACCTCGGAGTAAGGGCAAAGGAGGCAGTTGAAAAGGCAAGGGTACAGGTTGCTAAACTGATAAATTCAAAGCCTACAGAGATTATATTCACATCAAGTGGTGCAGAGTCCAATAATCTCGGTCTCAGGGGACTTGCCCTTGCGAGGCAGAATGAAGGAAGGCATGTAATAGTCTCGAAGGCTGAACACCACTCTATCCTTAATTCTGCAAGGGTTCTCGAGAAGATAGGCTTTACAGTGACATTCCTACCTATTGATAAATATGGCATGGTCGATCCTGATGTTGTGAGGAGATCCATAACAGATGAGACCACTATTATATCAATAATACATGCCTCGAGTGAGGTGGGGACAATACAGCCCATTGAAGAGATCGTGAGGATCGCAAAGGAGAGAAATATACTTATACACACAGACGCTGTTGCCTCATGTGGACAGATACCAATAGATGTGAAGAGACTCGGTGTCGATAGTTTGAGTATCTCAGCACACCAGTTTTATGGTCCAAAAGGTGCAGGTGCCCTTTATGTGAGAGAAGGATTGAGGATCGTTCCACTTATTTATGGTGGAATACAAGAGAATGGAAGAAGAGCTGGTACAGAGAATGTCCCAGCTATTGTTGGAATGGGTGTGGCAGCAGAATTAGCCCTCTCTGAGATGGACAAAAGGGTTGAACATATGAAGAGATTAAGAGACAGAATGGTAAATGGATTGATCTCAAAAGTGAGTAATATTTACTATACAGGACATCCTGAAAAGAGACTTCCTGGGCATGCGAGTTTCTGTGTTGAGTACATAGAAGGAGAGGCAATGCTTCTTTTACTTGCCTCAAAAAGCATATATGCAGCGAGTGGTTCTGCATGTTCATCAAAGGCATTGAAGGCTTCTCCCATACTTTTAAGCATGGGAATTCCTGCCAATCTTGCACAGGGTTCTGTGGTATTCAGTCTGGGTAAGGAAAATACTGATGAAGAGGTGGATTATTTTCTTGATGAGTTTCCAAAGATTATACAAAGGCTGAGAGAGATCTCGCCATACTCAAAGGGATGGGAAGAGGCGGATTCTTCCCAGTGTAAACCTTAATGAAATTCAAATTTAGGAGGTAAAGATGTACAGTGAGAAGGTGATGGATCACTTTATGAATCCAAGGAATGTCGGAGAGATACCAGATGCGGATGGTGTTGGAACAGAGGGCAACCCTGTATGTGGAGATGTAATGAAGATATATATAAAGGTGGATGGAGAGAGGATTGTTGATGCGAAGTTCAGGACATTTGGATGTGGTGCTGCTATTGCTGTATCGAGTATGATTACAGAGATGGTTAAGGGTAAGACACTCGATGAGGCATTGAGTATCTCAAAAGAGGCTGTCAGTGAGGCTCTGGGAGGACTTCCTCCTCAGAAGATGCATTGTTCAAACCTCGGTGCAGATGCCCTTAGAAAAGCGATAGAAGACTACAGGTCAAAAACTTCTTCAAAGTGAAAAGATTATGGCATATAAAGACCTCAGAGAATTTATAGATGTCCTTGAAGGAAGAGGACTTCTTAAGAGAATAACTGTCTCTGTCAATCCTATCTTGGAGATCGCTGAAATTAATGACAGGGTCGTGAAGATGGGAGGACCTGTCCTTTTATTCGAGCATCCTGAAGGTTCAGATTTTCCGTGTGTGGTTAATCTCTTTGGGACGATGGAAAGGATGAAACTTGCACTTGAGATAGAAGACTTCGATGAGATCAGTGAAAGGATGCTCGAGTTTCTTGAGCCTGAGATACCGACGAATCTCATAGAGAAACTCAAGGCACTTCCGAAACTCAAAAGACTTGCTGATTTCCTGCCAAGGTATGTGAAGTCAGGTCCATGTAAGGAGGTTATAAAGAAGGATAAATTCTCTCTCTTTGAATTTCCGATCCTTAAGACATGGCCACTTGATGGAGGAAGATTCATAACCCTTCCCATGGTATTTACAAAAGACCCAGAGACAGGTGTGAGAAACTGTGGAATGTATAGGATGCAGGTCTATGATGAGAGAACCACAGGCATGCACTGGCATATGCACAAGGATGGTGCGAGACACTACAGAAAGGCAGAGAGCATGGAAAGACCCCTTGAGGTTGCTGTTGCGATTGGTGCTGATCCTGTTACAATCTATTCAGCAACAGCTCCTTTACCTGAGGGTATAGATGAAATGCTTCTTTCAGGATTTCTAAGGAAAGAGCCTGTCGAGATGGTGAAGTGCGAGACAGTTGATCTCGAAGTACCTGCCAGTGCAGAGATAGTTCTTGAGGGATATTGCCTTCCTGGTGAAAGGAGGATAGAGGGCCCATTTGGAGACCACACAGGATATTATTCACTTGAGGATCACTATCCTGTTTTCCATGTCACATGTATAACCCACAGAAAGGATGCGATATATCCTGCAACGATAGTTGGTAAGCCTCCAATGGAGGATTGCTTCATTGCGAAGGCTACAGAGAGGATATTTCTTCCCTTGATAAAGAAACAACTTCCCGAGATAGTAGATATAAATCTTCCTGTAGAGGGTGTCTTCCATAATCTCGCTATTGTATCGATAGATAAAAGATTCCCTGGCCATGCAAGGAAGGTGATGTATGCACTCTGGGGAATGGGACAGATGAGTTTCACAAAGTTCATCATAGTGATGGATAAAGATGTGAATATACAGGATATCTCAGAGGTGATATGGAGGATCGGAAACAATGTCGATCCTCTGAGGGATGTGGTGATTCTTAAAGGACCACTCGATGTCTTGGAGCACGCCTCTGTTCTTCCAGCTTATGGTGGAAAGATGGGAATAGATGCAACGAAGAAGTGGCCATCAGAGGGATTTACAAGACCATGGCCACCTGACATAAAGATGTCTGAGGAGATCGTAAGACTTGTCACGGAGAGATGGAAGGATTACGGTCTTTGAAAATGGTCTTGATCTATAAACCGCATAGGTTGGTCATGATCTAAGATACTTAAGCGAGATAGTATGGATTAATGGAGCATTATACAATGGCATAACAATACATGGTAGAATATGAGTATTCTTGAGGTTTCAGGATATGCCTTTATTCTTAGGATCTTTAAAGAGAGTGAGATAGCACAAGAGATAATAGAGATTATCAAATTTTATGAACAATACCTAAAGAAGGCAACTAAGGAGGCATTTGGTACTAAGAGGTTAGGGAAATATAATTTGAGGATGATAAAATGAGAAATAAATATTTGGGCGAAGAGTTTTATCCAGATGTTCGTTGGTTTGAGCCTGATACAGACAAAATAAGAAAAATGAGATTTGGAATTGTCATCCCTGTATCATGCTTTCTGTTGCAGTGGTATTTATTATTGCTGCTTTATACGAGAAAAAAGAACCACCTGAAGGTAGACTTATAGCTGGGATATCTTTGCCATTCTTACTACTTTATGGAGCTCACTTAGTAAATATGAACAAAATTATGACCGTTTAGGTTTTGATGGAGAGATGGTTTATCTTAGAAATTACGATGGAGAAATTTTGAGATGTAGACCATCTGAAATTGTTTATTCATCTTCAGGAAAGGTTATTTCTGCCGGTAAAATATTAATTACTTAAAAGATAGATACCATAAGCCCTTTTATCCGCCTGAAATTATGAGAGAGATCGAAAGCATCCTTTCGCAAGGAATCAAAATGACGCCTTTGAAATTTGATTTTTTATATGGTTTTAAGAAACAGAAGTCTTGTAACAAGACTTCTGTTTATTTATCAGGCCTTTGCTTTAATTTTAGTGACCATTCTTTTTCTTTTGAAGTTACATGCAAAATAGATATTAATTAGATGAATATTTCTTCTGAGTTTATGCAATACTCGCGAGAGACTGCGATAGGCTTTCTTTTATCTGTATAACTCAATACTCAGTCTGGGTTTTTATTCACTCGACTCATCCTTTGATCGCAGTCCATCTTTAATTAGAAGATCTCAGGACTATCACTTGCTGATAAGGTGTATTGGAAGGCATAAAGAATGGAATCTTCACTATTTAAAGGGGCATTTCGTAAGAGAAGTACAATTTAATACCTTTTTGTTTCGCATACTCTCTGACAACTGGTGATGCCTGATAGGTAACTGTAAGTAGTATCTTGTTCTTAGGTAGGAAGTCATTTATCTTTCTAATAACTTTCAGAAAAGAGTCTATGTCTCTCTTTTTTAGTTGTGTCTTGCACTCACCTACTATCAGAACCTCTTCTGAATCATGTCTACCCTTTCCAATAATATTTAGCTCCTCATACCTACCTGGAGAGATCTCTATATAGTCCCTTTTTAGAGAAGAGGTAAGATCAATCCCAAAATCACGCCTCAAGAGTTCTGGCAGTCCTTTGTATGCTCTGTCTTCAAGGATATATCCTACTGTATGAGTAAGACCTCCCAGATGCTCTCTTGTCTTGCGATGTTCTATGGTGAGTTTCCTTATCTCCTCTTCTGTTCTCTTTTGTGCCTCAGCAAGTTCATTCACCCTCTCTTCTGTTCTCTTTTGTGCCTCAGCAAGTTCATTCACCCTCTCTTCTGTTCTCCTTTGTGCCTCAGCAAGTTCGGCAACCGTTTCCTTGAGTTCTCGAAATTCCTCTTTGGTTACTGTATTCAGTAGTTCACTGTAGACTTTACCAATAGCCTCGGCTATCTTCTTTGCAGCTGAAGGAGTTATCTCGTCTTTAAGTTCCTCATATATCTGGAGTGTATCGATCATAAAAAATTATAACATATTTTAAGTCTAAAGTAGCTTCAACAGTCTTAGAATCTCATAAATATCTGGTATGGTGCTTCCTGCACCTTTTGACTGTACAGCATAAGATGCTGAGATGGCTCCTATAAGATGGGTCTCGATTAATGGTAGGTCTTTTAACATTCCATAAATAATCCCTGCGCTGAATGCATCGCCAGCTCCAACTGTATCCACTACCTTTATAGCAAAAGACGGAAGATAATGTGGTTTATCTTCTTCGATTGAACTCAAGATACTTCCATCTCTACCGAGTGTGACCGATACTATCTTTACTCCATACTCGTGTAGTTTCATTATTGCAGGTATTATGTCGTCTATACCACTGAAGAGACTTATCTCATCTCTGTTAAAGAATAGGATATCTATTCTTTTTAATATTTCAGTGAATCTATTATAACCATACCTTGCATATATCATCCCTGGAGTAAGGCTGAGCCTTATATGGGGAGGGAGTTCACTGAGATACGATAGCTGGGATTCCATCGCATCTTCACCAATAAGGCTCGTTGCATGAACCCACTTTATTCTCCTGAGGATCTCGCCCTGAGGAAGGTCTTCTTTTTTTAAAAAGAGATTAACCCCTGGCATGACATAAATCGATCTCCTTCCATTTTTATCAACAAATATATTAGCCCTGCCTGTTGAGCCATTATTTATCCTGATATATAGGGAGAGTCCGATCTTTTTTAATTCATTAAGAAAGAATTTTCCATCATCATCGTCTCCAAGAGTGCCTGTTACCATGGAGGGTATATCCCATTTCTGGAGATACTTTGCTGTGTTTGATGCACTGCCACCAGTAAATCTCTCGACATCTTTTATAAAGGATTCACCATCCACTGTGACCTCATCGACACTGTAAATGTGATCCACATTCAACGCACCTGTGGCTATGAGGATGGGATTATCCGAGATTTGCAGCCCTTCCACGCAATTCCCTCCTCATCAGTTTATGTCGTGTAATGACATCTTTTATGTCTTCACATACAGGGATATAGTCATAGTGTGTCCTATGCAGTTCATTTTTTTTCTGTCTTATAAAATCCACCACAGAATCCATTCCATCTGTGATGAATCTCTCGATCAGTGGGATAACAGCCATCAGATTTAATGATGCAATACCAACAAGGGCCTCAGGCACAGCATACTCGTTTCCGTTAAATGCTATGGATAAACCACCTCTTTTTCTCACATATTCGAGCATCTTCATGTCAGTGATACTATCGCCTATACATACCAGCTTTTCGGGTCCATAATCATCACAGAATCTTTTGAGGGCATCCACCTTCCTTGAACCTCCCACAACCTTTACCTCTGAGATAATCCTGTGCATCTTCATGGATGGGAGTATATTGAAGTAAAAGTCATCGAGCACAGATTTGAGCCTCATTTCATCTTCAGGAGGTATATTCCTTACTCTGTTCCTGAACTCAGAAATAATCTTTCTTTCATCCTCAGTTAAATCAATCCTGTTATCTAGTGGATAGTATGTGCATGCAATATCCTTTCTGTCGACTCCCAGTTTTCCTCCTATGTGGTATGCATGGGGTTCATAACTCGTGGAAATGATGACCCTTTTCCATCCCTTTTCTTTTATATATTCCATCACCTCCATAGCACCAGGTGTGAGGTATGCCTTTTTTGAAATCTCAAGGATATCCTTTCTTCCTTTACCTTCCAGTATCAGAAATGGAAGGATAAGGTAAAGTGTATCACCAGGCTCATAACCCTCTCTTTTCTCGAGAGTGAGTATATCGTCATATCTTGAGATTCTCTCGAATATCTCATATCCACCATCCATTGTACCCATCAACTCATAGGCATTGTCCTGAGGACTCAATGGACCCTCAAGATCAAATGCTATTATCGATTTCATCACTTATATCGATACCTCCTTTGATTTGATCTCCTTCTTTGTCATAAGGAATACCATCCTTTATGATTATCCTTCTTTGTGATAATAAAATGAGTGTCTTTATGATGAGGGGTATCTCCCTTCGGAATTCATCATGCCTTATCATTCTGAAGAGTGGATAATCCTCACCAGAGATCTTTTTAATCTCATCATGGGTGTATATTTCTCTATCTTTTCTGTATCTTGCCCAGAGAGGCATATAACCTTCTGACTTTATATTGAATTTACAGAATGTGATGGGTGGTCCTTCATCGAGTATCTCCGTAACTATATGTATCTGTGCACCTGCATAATCATCATTGTTCTTTATATGTGACCATATAACATCCTGCCATGTGCCCTTCGGACCACCAGGAATGGCTGGATGGAGATTCAGCATGGTATGCCTCTTTATGAGGGCCTTTCCAACTATAAGCATATAACCTGCAAGGAGACTCAATTCAACACTGTATGGAGATATGAGGCTCCAGACCGCATCATGGTATTCATCCCTCCATTTAAGGAGATCCTTTTCTCTGAGGTCAGGTTTGAAATTCTTTGATGAGAGATTTATTACCCTGAGGCTTTCTTTTTGAGCATATTCAATAAATCTATCTGATTCAATAGATTCACCCTTCTCCCTGTTCATGAATACGAATTGTATATCGATATCAAGAACTCTATTCCTGATATTTCTGAGTGCGACTTCAAGGAGTTTTTTAGCCTCCTCATCCCTGCCTGTTGTGAACCAGCCTATCTTCACCTGAGCATCCTCATGAGTTCATCATAGGATATGGTCTTCACACCGAGTTCCTTTGCCTTGTTTAGTTTTGAGCCAGGTTCATCTCCAACTACGAGGTAATCTGTAGATTTCGAGACAGTGGAGGAAACCTTTCCACCATATCTCTCTACCATCTCCTTCACCTTTTCCCTTGGTTCAGGAAGGGTTCCTGTTATCACGAAGGTAAGACCACTGAGGGATAATCCTTTGCTGACTTCATGATAGTCTGGATTACTGATAATGAGTCCAATCTTCTTCATCGTCTCGATGGTTTTAATATTCTCAGGATTGTGGAAGAACTGGGAGATGGATTCAGATATCTTATCTCCGAGCCCTTCTATCTCGAGAAGCCTCTCTTTTTTTATGTAATATAGGTCCTCTATACTTTTGAAGTTTTTTGCCAGGAGTTTTGCGACATACTCACCAACATGGAGTATTCCGAGAGCAAATAGAAATCTTTGGAGGGTGGTATTTTTACTCCTCTCTATTGCATCTATAAGATTTCCTGCAGACCTTTCACCAAATCTGGGTAGGTTTATGAGATCCTCTTTTTTCAATGTGTAAATATCAAGGAAGTTCTTGACAAGGCCCATTGAGTAAAAGAGTTCCACATTCTTTTCACCGAGCCCTTCTATATTCATTGCATTCCTAGATGCAAAGTGTATGATCCTCTCCTGGACCTGTGCAAAACAGTTGATATTTATGCACCTTACAGCGACCTCTCCAGTCTCTTTTACCACCTTTGAACCACACTCAGGACATCTCTCAGGTACAGGAAACCTCTTTTCAGAACCCGTTCTCTTATCCTTTATTACTGTAACAACATGGGGTATTACATCTCCTGCCCTCTCAACAACCACGGTGTCTCCTATCCTTATATCCTTTCTCTCCATCTCTTCCCAGTTGTGGAGGGTTGACCTCGTTACAGTAACACCACCTATTCTTACAGGTTCGAATATGGCATATGGGGTGAGGACGCCCGTTCTTCCAATAGATGCCTTTATGTCGAGTATCTTTGTTGTTCCCTGATGGGCAGGATATTTATAAGCTATTGCCCATCTCGGTTCCCTCGTCTTTGCACCAAGTCTCTTCTGGAGGGAAAAATCATTTACTTTTATTACAGCACCATCAGTCTCAAATGGAAGATTGTTCCTTTCTCTTTCCATCTCAATAAGTATCCTTATGACATCATCTATTCTTTTTACTCTGTGAAATATCCTTGGGACAGGAAACTTTTTTGATTCAAGATACTTTATGAATTCATATTGATTTCTGAATTCCCTTCCTTTCACAGCACCCACACCGTAACATGCAATATGGAGTCTTCTCTTCATTGTTATGGATGGATCGAGCTGTCTCACTGAGCCTGCTGCTGCATTTCTTGGATTCGCAAAGAGGAATTCACCATTCCTTTCCCTCTCTTTGTTGAGTTTTTCGAATTCATCTATATCCATATAGACCTCACCACGAATATCTATCTCCTCAGGGACATCAGGCGGTTCAATCCTCAAAGGAATCGACTTGATGGTCTTTATATTCTGTGTCACATCTTCTCCTTCAAATCCGTCTCCCCTTGTCGATGCAGTAACGAGGATTCCATTCTCATAAGTAAGTTCTATTGCCAATCCATCATATTTTGGTTCAACAGTGTATTCAATATCTTCTATTGTATTCAAAAGTCTCTTTACCCTTTCATCAAATTCCCTCACCTCTTCGTGGCTAAATGCATTATCCAATGAGAGCATGGGTTCTTTGTGTCTCACTTTTTCGAATTTTTCAAGTGGTGGTGCACCTATCCTCTGTGTGGGTGAGTCAGGGAGTATGTAATTATATCTCTCTTCGAGTTCCTTGAGTCTCTTGAGAAGTTTGTCATACTCCTCATCAGATATAACGGGTGAATCGAGGACATAGTAACGGTAATTGTGGTAGTTGATCTCGTCCACGAGTCTTCTTATCTCATTCTTTATCTCCTCGAATATCTTTTCAGACAACATTTACCTCCTCAAGGAGAAATCTTATTGCCTCGAATGAGGCATCTTTCTTATTTTCTTCCCTGTCACCTTTTAATCTGAGTTCTTTTGACATCGTGATAACTTTTCCACAGACCCTCTTACATATGCCAATGTAGACGAGCCCTCTTTCTTTGCCCTCAAGGACATCAGGACCGAGATTGCCTGTTGTAGATATGGAGTAGTCTGTTCCAGTGAGTTCGAGTATCCGTTTTGCCATCTCTGTAGCCACCTTTTCTGAGATGACGCCGTATTCTGATATGGTCTCTTCAGGTATTCCGAGTATTTTCTTTTTAGATCCTATTGAGTATGTAACAGCACCTGCCTCGAAAAACTGACTCGCACCAGGAAGCATGGTAATAAGGTGAGATATCATTCCTCCTGTGCAGGACTCTGCTACAGAGAGTCTTAATCTCCTCTCTTTGAATACCTTATGGAGCATCCTTATCTCTTCCACTGGTATTATATTATAGTATATTCCCAAAAGGACTCTGTACTTAAATCTTGAAGATATCCATTGTGAGCGAGGAGATATGAAAGAAAAAGAAATAGAAGTGTTTCTCGATAGTCTTAAAGTTAATGGTGAGGCAAAAGGATACTATGAAGGAAAGAGGGTTATGATTCCGTATGGTATCCCAGGTGAAACAGTGAAGGCAAGGATTCTTGAAGAGAACAAGGATTCAATAAAGGCAGAGATATTAAGTATTATAGAGTCATCACCATTCAGGGTTACCCCACCATGTAGATATTTTGGAGTGTGTGGTGGCTGTTCCATGCAGCATATCTCTTATGATTACCAGATAGAATTGAAGAGAAGATTACTTCTTGAAATTTTTAAGTCAGAAAATGTCGAGATGGGAGACAATATCCTGAGGCTTGGGGATAAAGTGATGAAGCCATTTAGATACAGAAACAGGGCTGATTTTTCGATTAACAGAGAGGGTCTTCTTGGATTCAAGATGAGAGGGACTCACAGATTTTTTCATGTAGAACAATGTCATATAATGCACGATGAGATCAACAGAATACTCAATATTATAAATAGTAAAAAGCCTGTGAGAAAGAGTCATAATATCCTGGTGAGATATGGTATAAACACAGGTGATTACCTTGTATATCCACCCTATGAAGGGCTTGATATAGATACAGGTCAGAGATATTATCATGAGAGATTGCTCGGAAAGGATTTTATTATTAACCGTTCATCCTTCTTTCAGGTGAATACAACTCAGGCAGAGGTGCTAATTGAAATTATTATGGATTATATTACTTCTCAAGACAGAATTGTTATAGACGCCTATGCAGGGGTTGGAACATTCAGTATATTCATCGCAGAAAAGGCTAAGAAGGTTATCGCTATAGAGGAGAGCAAGACTGCATATAATGATGCCCTTATTAATATTAAAGGATTCGATAATATACAGTGTGTATGCGAAAAGACAGAAAAGGTTCTCAGGGAAGAGAAGATTGAAGGAGATGTGATAATCCTTGATCCACCAAGGACAGGCTGTCAGAAAATTGTTCTTGATTCAATAGCATTAAAAAGAATAAGAAAGGTAATCTATGTTTCATGTAATTTTTTGACCCTTCTCAGAGATATAAAACATCTTACAGGGATGGGATACAGAATTCAGAGGATTCATTTCCTTGATATGTTTCCCGAGACTCATCACATGGAGAATATTGCTATCCTGACACTCTGATATCTCAATTATTAAACCTCCTTATATGTTTGATATTTAATCTAATAAGTTTTACAGGATGGTTGCCTTTTTGGCAATTATGAGGAAACAATACTCTTTCAAAGAGATTATTTTTGAGGAAACGCGAGAGAGCTCACTCATATCTCACAAAGACTCGACCAGCTTTATGAAAAGACAGAGAGAGACAAAAAGGAGAATTAAATTGCATCTCAAAGTCTAAAAAAGTCCACCAATTGGCAGATTTGGGAATGGTATAATTCTTGAGAGATTTTATATAATTATTAGATGGAGATACATGTAATATTTTTATACCTTGCGATACTACTTTTTTCAGCGAGGCTCTTTGGTGATATCTTTTACAGATTTGGCATCCCATCTGTTTTGGGTGAAATATTAGTTGGCATCATTCTTGGCCAGAGTCTCTTTGGTATAATCCCCCTCAGTGATGCCATAAGGCTTCTCGCAGAACTCGGAATAATCCTTCTTTTATTTCACATAGGACTCGAGGCAGATATTCACCAGTTAACAAAGGTTGGAGTGTATGCATTTCTTGTTGCGAGTGTGGGAGCCATCTTGCCAATGGCTGCAGGATTTTTAATATCCTACTATCTCATAAAACTTTCAGTGATCACCTCCCTCTTTATAGGTGGTACACTCACAGCAACGAGCATAGGAATAACAGTAAGGGTTCTTGATGACCTTGGTGTAATGAAGGAAAGGTTTGCTCAGATAGTTTTGGGTGCTGCTGTTCTTGATGATATATTCGGTGTGATTATATTGAGTGGACTCTATGAGTTTTCGAAGGAAGGATCTTTTCATATCGATACAACTCTGAGACTGGGGTTATATATAGGAACATTCTTCATACTTGCACCTATTATTGCAAGGCTTCTTGCGAGATTTCTTGTATTTGTCTCCAACAGGATTGGAGGAGAAGACTTTATACCACCCACTGTGCTTTCTCTCGTGTTTTTATTTGCATTTCTTGCCCATAAGGTCGGTTCTCCTGAAATACTCGGTAGTTTTACAGCAGGGCTTGCCCTCTCAAGGAGATTTGCTGTGCCATTTTCAGCATTTTTAAATGTTGAAGAGAGACTTACAGACAAGATAGAACACTCACTGAGACCCCTTCAGTGGACACTTACTCCTATATTCTTTGTCTCTGTGGGATTAGCCCTCAATCTCAAGGCAATAGACTTTACTTTACCACGGTTCTGGGTTCTGTCGGGTATATTGCTCTTTGTTGCCCTTTTAGGAAAATTAATAGCAGGATTTATGATCAGGGGTTCATTCAGAGAAAAATTACTTACAGGTCTTTCGATGATTCCAAGAGGTGAAGTGGGTCTTATATTTGCTGAATTTGGAAGACTTTCACGACTCTTTGATGAGATGCTCTATGCAGTAATGATATTCGTTGTTGGACTCACCACCCTTGTGGCACCGTTTTTACTCAAGTGGGTTGCAGGTAGGAGATTCCATAAAGGTATACCTGATTATTAAAATTGCTCTGTGATACTTATATGAACCTGAATATACCAGTGAGATCGGGAGATAAGTTTCTCTATTTTCTTTGAAGTAAGGCAAGGATAAGAAAATGTAAGAATTAAAGTCCCTCAATCCTCCATTCCATATCTCTTGAGTTTCCTCCATAGTGAGACCCTGTCTATACCAAGTAATTGGGCTGCGAGGGTCTTGTTGCCACCAACCTCTTTAAGAACCCATTTTATATAAGCCTCTTCCTGTTCCTCAAGTGTCGGAATCCTACCTTCCTTTTTCCTGAAGGCCTTTATACTCATATGTCTCAGGTCCTCAGGTAGGTGAGAGATTTCAATAGTAGTGGAATTTGTTAGTGCCACTCCACGCTCGATAATATTTTCGAGTTCCCTCACATTTCCTGGAAAGTCGTAGTTCATAAGGAGGTTCATCACATCTTCTGAGAATTCTGTGACATCCTTCTTCATGAGGGTTGAGTATTTCTTGAGGAAGTAGTAACTGAGAAGGGGTATGTCATCCCTTCTTTCTGCAAGGGGTGGTATTCTTATTGAGACGACATTCAATCTGTAATAAAGATCCTGCCTGAAGCTACCATTCTTTATAGCATCCTGTATATCCCTGTTTGTGGCTGCAATGAATCTCACATCTACCTTTACAGGCTCTGTGCTTCCCAGTCTTATGAGTTCCTTTTCCTGAATTACCCTGAGGAGTTTTACTTGCATGCTTGGAGGCATCTCTGTTATCTCGTCAAGGAACAGGGTTCCACCAGATGCCATCTCTATCAATCCTTTCTTTAATGCTGTTGCACCTGTGAATGCGCCTTTTTCATGTCCGAATAGCTCATTGCCCAAGAGTTCTTCTGTAAATGCCCCACAGTTTATAGCAACGAAAGGTCCTTCTTTTCTCTTGCTCACATAATGGATGTACCTCGCAAAGAGTTCCTTTCCTGTTCCACTCTCACCACTTATGAGGACATTACAATCAGTTGGACCAATCTGTTCTGCTATCTTTAGAAGACTCTGCATCTCAGGATTCTGTGTGATAATCTTTATCTTCCCTTTATATTTCTCGAGTTCCTCCCTGAGGAGTCTGTTCTCCTTTTTGAGTCTGACCTTTTCTACTGCTTCCCTTACAACTCTTTTTACCTCATCGAGTCTAAAGGGTTTTGCGATGTAGTCAAAGGCACTTTTCTTCATTGTCTCGACTGCAGATGTTATTGTTGCATAGGCTGTGATCATTATTATCTCTGTATCAGGATAGAGTCTTTTACTTGTCTCGAGTATCTCCATACCATCCACCCTCTCCATCTTAAGGTCAGTGAGAACCACATCGAACTCATTCTTCTGAAGGATCTTCAGGGCATTCACACCACTCATGGTGGCAGTAACATCATACCCCTCTTTTTTTAATACATATTCGAGATTCTTCAGTGCAACCTTTTCGTCATCAATAATAAGAATCCTTGCCTGGTTCATATAGCCTCCTTAACAGGTAGTTTGATGAGGACAGTTGTACCGTGTCCTAATGAGCTCTGTATATCAATAGACCCCTCATGTTCCTTGATTATATTATGTGTCACGAATAGTCCAAGTCCATATCCCTGTCTGCCTTCCTTTGTTGTAAAGAAGGGATCGAATATCCTTGGCAGTATCTCTGAAGGAATACCCTTTCCTGTGTCTGTTATCCTTATCTCGACATTGTGGTTCTTGATAATGGCAGAGATGTCAATCCTTCCTTCACCTTCAATGGCATCGAGACTGTTTTTTATAAGATTAAGAAATACCTGTTTTAACTGCTGCGGGTCAGCAAAAAGATTTATCTCAAGGGGTATATCTATGTTTACATTGATCTTTGTAGATATCTCTGATTTTATAAATCTTAAGGATTCCCTTATGATACCAATGAGATTCACCATCTCCTTCTTGCCTGCCCTGGAATAATCAAGAATTGAATGAACTATGTCCATTGCCCTCTCTGTCTCTGACTCTATCTGGCCGATGAGTTCTTTTTTAAATTCCAGATCTTCTCCTTCTATCTCTTTTCTAAGTATCTGGCAGGATGTATAGATATTATTGAGGGGGTTGTTTATCTCATGGACTATGCCGAAGAGGAGGGTTCCAAGGGATGCGAGTTTTTCTGTCTTTATAAGATGTGTCTGCCTTAATTCCAGTTCAACGAGCATCCTGTTAAATGCCTTGCTCAGGGATACCATTTCCCTGTCATTTGTAAGGACAGGTATGAAGGAATACTCACCTTCTGCTATTCTCTTCATATGTTCCTCAAAGAGCACAAGAGGTTTGGTAAACTTCCTGTAGAATATAGCACCTGCCATGAAACCTGCAGTGGCGAGGAATATTATGGATATGATGAGGATATTCCTTGAATATAAGAGAATGGAGGAAACCTTTTCTTTCTTTGCCTGAGCAAGGTCTTCTGCCATTTTTACAATCTTTTTGCCCCCTGTTCTGATCTCATCTTCGAGTCGATATATATCTTCCTCCTTTGATTTAATAAGTCTGCCAGTAAGGATGTGGTATTCCTTTATATCATTGGAAAGACTCCATGTGAATCCTTCCTGAGAGAATAACTCGATATCTCTTTTATTTTCTCTAAGTATTTTCTCTATCTTTTCAAGATAACGGGTCAATTCATGGAGGTCCTTCTCTTTTCTGTAAAGAAAGTAATTCTTTTCATATCTTCTTATTTCGAATGCTGTATCCACAAGTTCAGCGACAACCTCACCTGATAGTACAGTCGAACTCATCTTCTTGAAGTTATTGAGGTTTATCAGAACTGCTATAAGCATCAGGAAAAAACTAATGATATATCCGAATAGGATCTTTGATTTGAGGCTATTGGGGTATGGAAGTCTCATGTTTCATTATAACACCATAGTGTTGCAAAATGTAAAGATTTTATATCTGATAGTTTTGTTGAATCATACTGCTGGATTGTAATGAATTTTTTATGTTTAAGCCATTAATAAATTTTTATCTGTATTTAAGATTACAATCAAAACCTTTTATGCGTTGCATAATGTAACCAATCTATTCTCCTTAAGGGGGAATATCTCTAATAAATTCAACCACTTATTGTCTGGCATGTTATTTGATTTAATCCATTGAGACTGTTCAATAACCAAAGAGGTTTTAGGTGTCATTACAAGGAGCGATAGCGACGATGGAATCTCAAAAGATCTTGAAAATAAAGAGATTGCTTTGCTTTTGACTCGCAATGTGAGATGCGGTAAGCAAAAATTAAAGATGCTCGTGAGTTATTGATTTTCAAGGCTTAGCGGGTTGTTGAACACAGGCTATCCATTAATAAGGAGGTAAAGGATGAATATAAGAGATTTTTTCAGGAGAATGGAGGCTCTATTTGTGGCAATTACATTTGCTGAGGCAGGTGAGGAGGAGACCGCAAGAAAGATAATTAATGAAGAAAAGGATGTAAATAAAAAAAGTAAGAGAGTCAAGTCACTTACCAATATCCTTCGTTTATAACTGATGAAAAGGTTAGGTAAAAGATTTGAGGACATGATGGTTGCCTCTACATTTCTAGAGGTAGGAGAATTTGATACTGCAAGGCAGATACTCAGGGAGAACAGGCGAATCCTTCTATGCCTGAGAAAGGGATACATAAATGAAAAGACACTTCTTTATGCAATTAATGCCTGTAAAAGAACAGGATCAGGACTTGATTTGCTTTACATATCGAGTGATGGCGTTGAAACAGAGGAGATTGTGAATTTTATGAAGTCCCTTGAATCAGAAGGCATAAACTACAGACTCGTGAAGAAGACAGGTTGCGTGAAGAAGGAGATAGTAAATTATGTGAAGGAAAACAGAAGCATTGACTTCGTTGTGGTAGAGTCCTCCGAGGACATGGATATTGATTGCAGAGAAGGGACGCTTTCTGGTATCTGGAATAGTCTCAAATGTCCACTTGTTGTGGTAATGGAACGATGGGATATTAGATAACTTTTGAATAATAAACATAAAAAGGAGGAGAGAGTATGTCGATTGAAACAAAGAAAAAACCTATTGGCAAGATGATTGCCTATGGGCTTGGGTCAGTAGTGTTGTATACATTACTTCTGACAAATCAGGACCTTATCAACCAGACCTTCACACGTGGAGGTCTTTATGCACTGCTTCCAATAGCAACTGCATTTATATTCTCCATTGTTCATGGAAACTTCACAGGAAATTTCTGGACAGTCCTCGGTGTAGAGGCAAGAAAGAAAAGGGAGGTTAAATAGGAGATGCACGACATAGCACAGACAGTATCCAATTTTGTTGACTTAGACTTGATTAAAATATCCTATCTTTTCATAGTTGGATTCGTTGGAGGTCTTGTGAGTGGTTTTATAGGCTCAGGAGGCGCATTTGTCCTTACACCTGGCATGATGAGCATGGGTGTGCCAGGCCTTGTTGCTGTTGCGAGTAATATGTGCCATAAATTTCCTAAGGCACTTGTTGGTGCAATAAAGAGGGCTAAGTAT
>FWPU01006214.1_pt1 | contig 24369 bp, 34 predicted proteins | sample 2228361 | NCBI WGS metagenome assembly FWPU01 (sample SAMEA103939777, study PRJEB20133) | metagenome | reverse complement strand
ATCGTGTGCCTATGAATTTTGAAGATTGAAAAGATGTGAATGTAGAAAAATCAACCACTTAGAGAAGTTTTTATGCTAAAATATGCCTGTAACTGTCGAAGACGGGAAAAGATACAGAAGGACAAAAAATTAAGAGGGATGATAGATAGAATTGAAGAAAAATTGTCAATATGAAAGAATTGACCCCATATTTCTTAGGTTCTCAACCCTTATACAGTCAGGCACCCCATCGCCGTTGGTGTCAGTGTCTGAGTCTGGGATCCTATCACCATCAGTGTCCTTACATGGCCCATAGGTATCGCCATTATTGGCTGTGCTGACAGTGATGAGATTATTATCATTATCCTGATCAGAACCAATAAGATACCTCTGATTTGTCGGGTCAAAAACAATAAGATAATCCCTGTTTTCTTTAATTGCCATTGCCCTTGCTGCCCTCATGTTTTGAACAAGGTCCGTTGCACATGACCTTACCCTATAGTTTGAATTGAATCGCCCAATCTCTGGTGCAACCAGTACAGAGATAACTCCGATTAATGCAATAATGACCAGAAGTTCAATCAGCGTCACCCCATCTTTACTTTCGAGGTTGAACCTCCATAAATTTCTATACAGAACCATAGAAATTTAAGCAACTACCATGCCACAATTATAACCCTAATCAAAATAAGGATTTTCAGAATTTATTTGGGTTGGAATATGTAATTGGTTACATAGTTCTGGGAAGGAGATTACATAGGAGATGGTTATTTTAAAAGGCGTTGTTATGAGTGTAGGAGTTTTGTTATACTTCAAAATAATCTTTTTATCGGAGGTTATATGGATAGAGAAGATAGGAAAAGGTTCAGGAATCAGAAGGGCTTTACGTTGATTGAGTTGATTGTTGTGATGATTATCCTTGGCCTTCTTGCAGCACTTGTTGCGCCAAGGATGTTTGGCAGGGTGGGGCAAGCAAAGCAAAAGGCAGCAGCAGCCCAGATAGAGCTTTTTGGAACAGCACTTGATTCCTTTCGTCTTGATGTTGGGCGTTATCCCACGACTTCTGAGGGATTAGAGGCTCTTCTTACACAACCATCAGATGCTGATGGCTGGAATGGTCCTTATCTGAAGAAGGTTGAGATACCACTTGATCCATGGAGTCATCCATACCAGTACAGGTCACCAGGTGAACATGGTGATTATGACCTTTTCTCTTATGGTGCAGATAAAGCAGAGGGTGGCGAAGGAGAGGATGCGGATATTGTAAGCTGGAAGTAGTTATGGTATCTCTATACCGAGGGATTTTATCTTTCTATGAAGGTTGCTCCTTTCGATTTCCATCTCTTCAGCAGTCTTTGAGACATTCCAATTATGTTCTTTTAATTTCTTTATTATAAAGTTTCTCTCAAAGTGTTCCCTGGCTTCTCTCAGAGTCCTGTATCCATATATGTCTGAAGTCTCATTCCTTGAATAGGGAATTTCCTTGAAATCGATTATCTCCGCAGGATTCATGATAACGAATCTCTCGATGGCATTTTTAAGCTCCCTTACATTTCCAGGCCAGTCGTGGTTCATAAGACCCTGAATGGCTAACTTACTCAATATCTTCGGCTTCTGACCATATTGCTTGGCAAAGTGGTTGAGAAAGTATTCTGCAAGAAGAGGTATATCCGTCTTTCTCTCTCTCAGGGGAGGGATATGAATAGGTATAACATTAAGTCTGAAATAGAGGTCTTCCCTGAAGTTCGTCTTTTTTATCTCATCCTGAAGGTTTTTATTGGTAGCTGTTATTATCCTCACGTCGACCTTTATCTTTTTGTTACCACCAACCCTCTGGAATTCCTGTGTCTCGATAACCCTCAGGACCTTTGCTTGAGCACTGAGAGACATGTCTCCTATCTCATCAAGAAAGAGGGTGCCTTCGTGTGCCATCTCAAATTTACCTTTTTTCCGCTCAAATGCACCTGTGAATGAGCCCTTTTCATGACCGAACAGTTCGCTTTCTATGAGTTCATGCGGTATAGCTGCACAGTTGACCTCTATGAAGTTTTTATGTTTCCTGTCACTTTCATTGTGTATTGCCCTTGCAACGAGTTCTTTTCCTGTTCCACTTTCCCCATATATAAGTACCCTGCTCTGGGATGAAGCAGTCTTTTTTATTGTCTCTTTCAAGGCTATTATCTGGGGACTCTCACCGACTATCTCCCATCTTTCTTCGCCAACTCTTCTCTCAAGCTCCTGCCTCTCGAGTGCCCTCTTTACCAGTATCAGCACCTTTTCAAGAGAAAGGGGTTTTTCAAGAAAATCATAGGCACCCAATTTTATTGCATTTACAGCGGTGTCAATATTACTGTGTCCAGAAATCATGATTACTGAAGCGAAGTTGTTACCCTCCTTTATCCTCTTTAATATCTCAATACCATCCATCCCGGGAAGCCATACATCAAGAAGCACAACCTCTGGAGAGAACTCTCTAAACTGTGCCAGGGCACTCTCAGCCGAGGAAGCGGTGATTACCTCGTAGCCTTCGTCTTCCAGTATGCCTGAAAGCGTATCGAGTATGCTCTCTTCATCATCAACTATGAGAACTGTTGCCTTTGTTGCTTTGGTCATATATTCTTAAAGGATACAAGAAGTGGGATTAAAGATACAAGGTGCAGGCAAAAATAGAGATAGAAACTTCTACATCTTTCCTCTCCCTTGATGGGGAAGGGTTAAGGTGAAGGTATACAGGATACAAGTAGTTATCATGCATCGTGTTCCATTACTTATGCCCTATTGGTAACTCTATTATAAACTGTGTCCCCTTTGGTTTGTTGTCTTGAACCCTTATATATCCCCTGTGTTTTGATATGATGCTGTTGACTATTGCAAGGCCCAATCCTGTGCCGTCCTTTTTGGTTGAAAAATAAGGAAAGAACAATCTCTCTTTATCCTCTTCGTTAATTCCAATACCCTCATCTATAACCTCTATTCTTATGATATCAAGTTCAGGGTTATAACGGGAATTGATCCATATCTTTTCAGTCTTTGCCTGGATTGCATTGTCAATCAGATTTATAAGTGCCCTCCTTATCTGCTCCCTGTCGATCTCGATCTCCGGCATTTCCTCTATAGATGTGAATATTTTGACATCTTTGATGTTATTGTATAGTTCAACAACCTCTTCTATTGCCTGTTTGATATCAGTTGGCTTGAGATTGATCTTTGGCATCTTACCAAACCTGGAGAACTCGTCCACAAGGTGTTTTAGACTGTTCACCTCCTTAACTATGGTATTAATTGACCTCTGCAGGGTCTCCTCGAAGTCTTCGGGATTCTCATTCCATTTCTTAACCAACCTCTCTGCAGAAAGCTTTATTGGTGTGAGGGGATTCTTAATCTCATGGGCGATCCTCTTTGCAACCTCTTGCCATGCAAGAGCCCTCTGTGCTGCTATGACCTCTGTAAGGTTATCAAAGACCACAAGGGTACCAATAAAATTATTTAATGAGTCATTGAGGGTCGTCATGTAAACCCTCAGATCCATTGGCCTCCCATTGATGTATATATGAATCTCCTTCTCTATGGAACCAGAACCCTTTTCAGCAAGTCTCCTAACCATCGAGCTCAGTTCCTGAGAGCTTAGTCTTTCAAGGAGTTCTTTATGTCCTTTTCCAACGAGAGTATCCCGCTCTATATTAAGCATTACGCATGCTGCATTGTTGGTGGTCACTATCTTCCCTGTGCGATCAAGGAAGATTACGCCTGAGTTGATACTCTCAAGAATGGCTTCCATGCTGAGCCTTCTTCGATCCGATTCCTTATAAGCCATCTCGAGAGACTTCTTACCTTCATTCAGATCATTAACCATCTTATTGAACGAATTGATAAGAAGCCCTATCTCGTCATCTCGTGTATGGTCTATTCTGAAATCGAGATTTCCCTGTGCGACCGCATTCGTTGCCTCTGCAAGAGAACGTATTGGTATGCTTATGCCTTTAGCAATTCGTAGTGATATCCATAATGCGAAGAAGATGATCATCAGGGTGGCTATGGTTAGCATTAAAAAGTATATGAATCTTACGGGCTTTTGCTGGACCTTGATCTGATTGTATTCAGTATAAGATTTTCTTACGGATTCCATCTTGTTGACGATGTCCCTGGGGATGATCTTTTCAACAACAATGACACCGATGATTCTCCCTGTCTCAATTACAGGCGAGACCGCCCTTATGATATCGCCATCTTCTGTTGTCAGTATTTCTGAGGCTGTCTTACCGGTTAATGCCTCTTTTACTATTTCTGTACCGTCGTCTTTATCAAGAAAGGTGGTCTCAAACGTCTTATTTGGGTTTTTATGAAGTGATTTCCTGTAGGATTCAAGGTTTGAGGCAACAAATGCTGCGTAATTTTCTGCATCCTCCCTTTCTGTTGAATAAAAATACCTTGCAGCATCCATTGAGTCATAGATAGGCTCCTGGATCTCGAGCGAAAACCAGGTATCGATAGAGTTGTTTATTAACTGATTCGAGAGGATGAACAAGAGGATCGAAGGCACCATCGTAAGGCTTACAAATGATGCAACGAGCCTTGTTCTGAATTTTGAACCAACTGTCATCCTCCTTTTTTCGAGATAAAGATAAAACAGATTTCTTACAACCAGAAAGATGAGTAGAAGCAGATAAAGAATTACATTTACAATTATGAAGATTGCGCCGATTCTTATCAGTAATGGGCCATGCTCTATTCCAAGATAATTGAGTACCACGCCTGTTATTATTATCGCTACCACACTGATAAAGAATAATGTCAGTAGAATTCGGAGATTCCTCATTGTTCTTCCCCTTTTAGGGAGCCACCTTGTTTATCATCCCCGATTTTGAATGGAGGAGATTCCTTTATAAGGCTCATTTCCACCTCAGGCATAAGATACATCAGAATGCCCATTAAGGGGATACGCTGCCGGCTCTTTGATTCTACTATAATCCTTACGTAGTATTTTCCCTTCTCAAGTCCTTTTATATTCATGAGGTTAATCCCTCTGGCTGTAAATATGAGGGATTTCGTTTTGTCAAAGTCTTTAAAATGTTTCGTGATTAATTCTCCCCTTTCTTTCCATGATGCATAGTATTGACCCCTGAGGATATCATATCCTATATACCTTCTTATCCTTTTTGATACCACGAATTCATCTGGCCAGAATGTCCATGCCCTTAAGAGTTCTATTCTGAAGACTATCTCCTTCTCAACACCTGAATTGATAGTCTCCTCAATACTTTTGACATTATCAATCGAAGTATTTACAATGATATCATTATCAATGATAATGACCTGTGGACCTTCAATGGAAGGCTTCATCAGTGTAGCTGAGGCGGGTATGGATATTAAACAGGTGATTATGAGAGTAATGGTAAGGGTCTTCTTCATTTCCCCTTGACAACTAAGTAAAAATCTATATGATTATAACATATAGAGGAGGGTGATTATGGAATTTAGGGTTGTAAGGATTGACATACCAGAGGGTTGTAATATCATCCTTGGGCAGACACATTTTATCAAGACCGCAGAAGACCTGTATGAGATTATCTCAACTACTGTTCCACAGGCTAAATTCGGTATAGCATTTACAGAGGCCTCTGGCCCATGTTTAATAAGAAAAGAGGGTAATGATGGTGATTTGGTTGAGGCGTGTGTAAAGAACCTCAAAGAGATTGGTGCAGGTCATATATTCTGTGTCCTTCTTAGAGATGCCTTCCCTATAAATGTTTTGAATGCGATAAAGAACTGTCCTGAGGTGTGTAATATATACTGCGCAACAGCCAATCCCCTTGAGGTGATGATTGCAGAGACAGGGCAGGGAAGGGGAATAATGGGTGTTATTGATGGGTTTTCTCCAAAAGGGGTTGAGGATGAATCTGAGAGGGCAAAGAGAAAGGAATTTTTGAGGAAGATAGGGTATAAATTGTAAGCCCTCTTTTTATTTGGGCAGAAACAAATGTTTACAGTATAATATCCGTATAAATATACGGAGATAATATGCTCACAAAGCGATTGGAAATCTTGCTGAACCCTGGTGAATATAAAGAGATTCAAAGGGAAGCCAGAGAAAGGAGAGAATCAGTGGGACAATTAGTGCGGGATCTATTAAGGGAAAAGATGGTTAAACCGAGGAAGAAGACAGTGATGGAGGCATTTAAAAAACTTTTCTCTAAAGAAAAGGTATTGCCGCATGCCGCTATCTCCTTGATATTTTCCCTAATCCTTTCCCTGTATCTAAGAATTAGATTTCTACAGCGGTTTCTTTAGTGGATAAATATCCATCTATTGTTTCGAGAGATGCAATCCGTACTGCTATAGTTGTAAATAACAAGCTCAAAGGCATAATCAGTGAAGATAGTGATTTTGATATGATAAAAGGCATAAAGAGATTTAAGTGCAAGGGTTTTTAGAAGTTTAAAATGAAAGACGAGATATCTCGATTTGATTTTTATAGAGACGTTAAATCAGAGATTGAGGTAGGATTGGAGGAATAAAAAATGGCATTACCACAATTAAAATATAAAGATAACGGGCTTATCCCTGCAATAATACAGGATGTAAATACTGATGATGTCCTGATGTTGGCGTATATGGATGAAACAGCCCTTCAAAAGACCATTGAGACAGGCAGGACGCACTTCTGGAGCAGGTCAAGGCAGAGATACTGGATGAAAGGAGAGACCTCGGGGAATGTGCAGATAGTAAAGGAGATATTTTATGATTGTGATGAGGACACACTCCTTATAAGGGTTGAACAGGTTGGCGGTGGAGCCTGCCATACAGGTAATAGGACGTGTTTTTACCGAAAGATTGATCAGGAGAAGGATGTATGAGGCTTGGTGAAAAAGGGGAGGGGCTTGCAGAAGGATTTCTTAAAAGGAAAGGCTATAAGATTATTCAAAAGAACTACAGGACACCGATAGGTGAGATAGATATTATAGCTCAGGATGGCGATACCCTTGTCTTTATTGAGGTAAAGGCAAGGGGAAGCATTGAATATGGGGAGCCATTTGAAGCGGTTAACAGAACCAAAAGGCAGAAGATTGCAAATGTAGCATCGTTATATTTAAAAAGATTTAAAGATACGCCTTCATGCAGATTTGATGTTATCAGTATTTTTTATAAAAATGGTAAACCCCAATTTGAGCTTTTAAAAGACGCCTTCGAGGCTTATAGATGGTAGGGTAGCAGAAATGCTTAATAATTATAAATATCCTGATCTGACAGTAAAAAATTTACTCTTTGGCCAATATCTGCGAAAGAAAGGGCTGGTAACTACTGAGAATATCATAGATGCAAGGTTACTGCAGTTAAAGAATAATAGAAGACTTGGAGAGATGGCAAAGGCAAGGGGATGGATGAATCAGGAGCAGATAGACAGGGTTCTTATAATACAGGAGGAAACACTGGAGAAGTTTGGGGAGATAGCGATTAGGGAAGGCTTTCTTTCTGAGGCCCAGGTAAAGGGATTACTCAGTGAGCAAAAGGATAGTTATCTCTTCTTTGGAGAGGCACTTGTGAAGCTCGGTGTTATTTCACAGGATGTTTTGATAAATGAATTAAAACAATTTAATCAACTAAAATTAAGGGGTGGCGATAAGGCATCATGAAGCTAAAACATCATTAACTCATCTTTCTTAAGAACAGGAGGAGATGGCGCCCCCTGCACGACTCGAACGTGCGACACCAGGTTTAGGAAACCTGTGCTCTATCCTACTGAGCTAAGGGGGCAAGGTGGAAAAAGCACTTTACCTCTTCAAATCGGGATGGGCGGATTCGAACCGCCGGCCTCTTCGTCCCGAACGAAGCGCGCTGAACCAGACTGCGCTACATCCCGGTTTCTCCAGTATTTATCATGATGCCTTGGGAAGATTCTTAAAAACCTTCCAGCCCTTTAAGATATCAATTGCTCGCTGTAATTGTGTATCATCTTCCTCAGAGACTTCAAGGGGTACCTCTGCAGGTTCTTCCTCTTTTTCTGTATCCTTTATCGTCTCATTCTCAATGTGTTTTTCGAGATCTTTTTCCCTTAACACAGGATGTTTTTTCACATCCCCTGGTGCCTTTAACTCAACAATTATATCAGGTACTATCCCTGTTGCCTGTATAGATCTTCCTTCTGGCGTGTAGTATAGTGCTGTTGTAAGTCTGAGAGCAGAACCATCACTTAAGGGGATAATGGTCTGAACCGAGCCCTTTCCAAATGTCTTTGCCCCGATTATCAGCGCCCTATCCCAATCCTGAAGTGCCCCTGCTACAATCTCCGAGGCACTTGCACTGCCCTCATTTACAAGGACAACCATAGGATTATCAAAATAATGTTCATTACCTGTAGTAGAAAAATCGGTCTTCTCATCTTTTTTCCCTTTAATAGAGACAACCAGTTTCTCAGGTGGTAAGAAAAAGCTTGTAACATCCACAGCACTATTTAAAAGTCCACCAGGATTGTTTCTTAAATCAAGAATCAGAGAGTTTATCCCATCTTTCTGTAACATCATTAAGGTGTCTTCAAGTTCTGAAGCGGTCTTTTGCTGAAACTGAAGGAGCCTTATATACCCTATACCATCATCGAATATCTTGCTTTTTACACTCTTTATCTTTATTATGTCTCTGATGATCGTGATATCTTTGGGTTTCTCAAAACCTTCCCTCATGATAGTTATGGTTACCGATGACCCCTTTGGTCCCCTTAACTTTGTTACTGCATCATACAGACTCAAGTCCTTTGTCGATTCACCATTAATCTTGATAATCCTGTCACCGGCCTTAACCCCTGCTTTGAATGCAGGGGTGTCCTCTATAGGAGCGATGATTGTCAGCATATTATCCTTTATACCAATCTGTATGCCAAGCCCTCCAAACTCACCTTTTGTATCCACCTGCATCTCTTTATATGCCTCTGGTGTCATAAAAGAGGAATGGGGATCAAGGGAATTTAGCATCCCTTTTATGGCGCCATAAACCAGTTCCTTATCATCTACCTCTTCAACATAATTCTCCTTCAAAAGAGTGATAGCCTCGGCAAAAACCTTTAATCTTTTATAATGTTCATCCTCCTGAGCACCGACGCTCTCAAGTAGACTCCATTTGCTGAGCATAAGCACTGTAAATGCAAAAAGGAGTATTAATGTCCATAAAATGATGGTTTTATATCTAAACATCCTTCCTCCGTCTAAGTTTTTTTCTCAGGCACCTTTTCCTTTAACCATCTTGTAGGGTCAACGGGTTTGCCTTTGTGTCTGATCTCAAAATAAAGGGTTGGTACATCTGATATTCCTGACTGGCCAACCCTGCCAATAGGAAGTCCTCTTTTAATTATATCACCTGTTTTATAAAAAATCTCTGATAGGTTCCCATAAAGGCTGTGATAGTCACCACCATGGCTTATTATGATGAGCTGGCCATATCCCTTGAACCAGTCTGCATAAACAACTTTTCCATCATGTATTGCCCTTACATATTCACCTGTCTCTGATTTGATCTCTATTCCGTTTTTAAATACGAGGATGTCAAACCGAGGGTCTCTGTATTTTCCAAATGGTATGACTATCTCTCCATTCACTGGCCAAGGAAGTCGCCCTTTTAATGTTGTGAAGGCCTTCCCTGTTGCATTGAGAGTAGCTTTATCTTTTTCCATATCTTTGATCATGGCATTCAGTCTTTTTGAGGATTCTTCAAGCTCTTTGATCATCCTTTCATAATTACTCTTTTTGCTTTTTATTGTAGCAAGTAAACTATCTTTTTTATGCTTTTCTTTCTTTAGTTCTTCCAACTTTCCTATTATAGCCTCTTTATTTGTACGGAGTTCCTCTTTAAGGGTCTCCATCTGTTTCCTTTTGAGTTCAAGTTTTTTTATTTCAGTACTGTATCTCTCCATTAACTTACTGTCATGGTAAGCAATAAGGCTAATATATCTGCTCCGTTTGAGAAGGTCTTGATAATCTTTTGCTGATATGAGTATGAGGGCTATGTCTCCTTTTCTCTGTTGTTTATAGAGTACTTTCAGGCGTTCCTTCAAATAGCTATTTCTCTTTTTAAGATTCTTATTCAGATTTGATATCTCATTTGCAAGAATCCTTATACTCGATTTTGTCTTTGACAGTTCATTGCTATATTGATTTAATTCGCTCTTTTTCTCTTTAATCACCTTTTCAATCTCTTCCAGTTCTGAGAGTATAGATCTCTCTTCTTTTATTACTTCCTTCATCTTTTGTTTTTCTTCTTGAAGTTTCTTTTTGACTTTTGATAATTCTTCTTGAGGTTTAGACGCAAACGCAGTAGATTCCCCGAAGGGAAAGATCAATGCAGGGGCAATAAAGATCAGGCTGTTCATTATAGAGGCTATAATGATTAATGCAACCAGATTACCCATTTAGTATCTGATTCTCCCTGTAGCAAAAATACTTCCAATAAGGCTCATCGTGGCACCAATGAGAGGGATTGCCACAAATGTCTTCACAGGTAAATCCATTATGATAGTCTTAAGAGAAGGCATAAACTCGATGATCTTTACAGTAAAGATGTAATCTATGCTGAAGAGGATCAATGAACTGATAATACCACCCATACAACCGATGAGCAAACCTTCTATCAAGAAGGGTAGCCTTATAAATGTCCTTGTTGCCCCTAAGAGCTTCAGGGTTTCTATCTCATCAATACGCCTGTAAAAGAGAATCTTTATTGTGCTATAAGTGATAAATATTATCGCTATAAATATAGCACCACCCAGAAAGAGTGCTATAACCTTCATTCCCTGAGATATAGTGTTTAATGATGAAAGCCATTTTTCACCATACTCTACATCATCCACACCTGGAATCTGCTTTATCTCAGATGCCTTTTTTTCAACAAATAATGGGTCAGGCATGTCTTTCTTCAATCTTAATTCGAAAGAAGATGGGAGGGGGTTTTCGTCTGATTGTCTGAGAATAGATGCATTTGAACCAAGAGTTTTTTCGAGTTCCCTGAGTGCTTCGTCTTTTGATATATATCTCACTTCAAGGACATCAGGGTCATCCTTGAAGATTTTACCTAACGTCTCTTCCTCTGTCTTGTTTAGATTCTCATTCAGATAAACAACAAGACCGAATCCCTTTGACCATTGTTTAAGAATGAAATCTATATTAATGGTGACCATAAGATATGTGCTGAGCAACAGGAGACTCACACTGATGGAGAGAAGGGTAAGAAGGTTTATCCACTTTTCATGCCAGAGATTCTTGAGTGCTGTTTGAAGAGAGTAGATGGCAGTTCTCAACCAATATCCTCCTTCTCAATACGGGCGTCTTTTAAATGGATTACCCTTCTGCCTGTGCCAAGGAAGAGGTCCCTGTGATGGGTTGCTATAAGAACGGTGGTGCCACGCGCATTTATCTCCTTGAAGAGTTTCATGACAGTACGGGTATTGTCAGGGTCAAGATTTCCTGTAGGCTCATCAGCAAGCAACACAGATGGCTTTGACACTATGGCCCTTGCTATCACAACCCTCTGCTGTTCACCTCCTGAGAGATGCTGAGGATAATAATGGGCCTTATTTCTTAAACCAACATCATCAAGTACCTCAGAGACATGTTCCTTTATCTCCGCCGGATGCATCCCGTGTATCTTCAGGGTAAGGGCGATATTGTCAGAAACAGTCTTATTGGAGAGGAGTCTGAAGTCCTGAAAGACAACACCCACATTACGCCTTAAGAATGGAATGGTCCTCTGTTTTAGTTTCTCTACATCCCATCCTGCCACAAATATATGACCTTCATCAGGACGTTCTGCTCTGTAGATGAGTCTGAGGAGTGTTGTCTTACCCGCTCCACTTGGACCCGTGATAAAGGCAAGTTCACCCTTTTCAATAGTAAAAGAGATGTTGCTCAGTACTATCTGTTCGTCATAGGATTTTGTAACATTTGATAGCTGTATCATTCCTTTAGCAATCTCCGTACTGTTTCAACTACATTCTCCACAGTAAGACCATGAAATCTTAGCAACTCCTCTGCAGAACCTGAACAGCCGAATGAGTCTTGTATGCCTATTCTTTTTACCTTGATAGGAAGCTTCTCCGAAAGAAATTCACAGACAGCACTGCCAAGCCCGCCTATTACAGAGTGTTCCTCGGCTGTCACAATCGCCTTCGAACTTCTGGCAGCAAGCAATATCGCTTCCTCATCAAGGGGTTTTATAGTTGACATATTGATAACCCCTGCATCTATATTTTCTTCTGAGAGTATCTCTGCAGCCCTTTTTGCAATATCAACCATTATACCAGCAGATATGATGTTTACATCACTACCGATATTAAAGATATAAGCCTTTCCAATAGTAAAGTTATAGTCCTCAGGCATAATCACAGGAACCTTTGCCCTTCCAAGCCTTACATAGACTGGCCCCTTATGGTCAACGATTTTCCTGATAACAGCCTCTGTCTCATTTGCATCCGCAGGCACTATGACTGTCATATTTGGAAGTGCCCTCATTAATGCTATGTCTTCAAGTGCCTGGTGTGATGCACCATCAGGCCCAACAGTGATACCACCGTGTGATGCAACGATCTTTACGTTTGTATTTGAATAACAGACTGCCTGCCTTATCTGATCCCATGCCCTTCCTGTTGCAAACACGGCAAATGTCGAGGCAAAGGGTATCTTGCCTGCAAGGGCAAGACCTGCAGCAGTGCCGATCATATCCTGCTCTGCAACACCCATATTAAAGAATCTATCAGGGAATTCCTTTGCAAACATGTTTGTTTTCGTGGAGGCAGAAAGGTCTGCATCAAGGACCACTATCTCTGGTCTTTCTCTTCCAAGTTCAACAAGGACTTCACCATACGCCTGCCTTGTTGCCTTGGGTTTTTTCTCTGTGCTCTCTTTTCTGTTTTCTGTCTTCTGTAACTTACTCACCACCGAGCTCCTTTAATGCCTTTTCCAATTCCTGAGTGGTTGGGGAAACACCATGGTATTCAACCTTTCCTTCAAATATTGATACCCCTTTACCCTTTATAGTATGGGCAATAATAACAGAGGGTTTTCCTTTTATTTCTTCAGCCTCATCAAGGGCATTCAATATCTCCTGCATGTTATGGCCGTCTATCTCTATAACATGCCATCCAAAAGAAAGCCATTTATCCCTTACAGGTTCTATATTCATTACATCTCTTACGTATCCATCGATTTGAAGACCATTGTTATCAACCACTGCGCATATATTATCGAGTTTATAATGGGCAGATGTCATCACTGCCTCCCAGACCTGCCCCTCCTGAAGTTCACCATCTCCGAGTATGCAATATACCCTTGCAGGATTTCTATCAAGTCTAAGTCCAAGTGCCATGCCATTAGCAACCGATAGTCCCTGACCGAGTGAGCCTGTTGAGACCTCTACCCCTGGAAGGCTCTTACAACATGGGTGTCCCTGAAGGGGTGATTCAATCTGCCTCAGATTATCAAGTGTCTCTAAGGGGAAGTATCCTGCCTCGGCCATTATTGCGTATAAGAGTGGCGCAGCATGACCCTTGGAGAGTATAAATCTATCCCTGTCTTTATAGAAGGGGTCTTCTGGATTATAGTTCATCTTGGAGAAATAGATTGCCACAGCAACATCAGCGGCAGAGAGTGAACCACCTGTATGCCCTGAGCCTGCCCTTGTAAGCATCCTAAGGATATTGATCCTGACATTCCTTGCAATCTCCTCAAGTGCTTTAATATCTCTGATCTTTTTCTTTTCGCCTGTTGTTAGATTCATTCGTTATTCTCCCCTATGCATAATTGAGACCATTAGCATGTCTAAAGATTATAAAAGGATATGGGGTTTAGAATCAATGGCTAAATGATATCAAAATTCGTATCTAATCTGGAGATAAAGATTATCGTTTCTGTCAAGACTTCCAAATGGAGCCCCTGCCACATTGCCTTTTTTAAAGATATTGGCTCCTATTGCTGCCCATACATGATCTGAGAAGTTATATTTGATTTCAGGGATAAACATATAATCTTCATAAGGAAGACTCCAGAAAAGGAAGGCGGATACCCTCAATGTTTGATGGAGGAATAGGTGGGTAAGTCTTATAGTAAAGATATCCTGTATCCTTTTTTCAGGTGGACAGGATGGTGCACGGAGATTGATATTGGTTAGATGCACATCATATTTATGCATATAAGACATATAATACTGTAGACCTATTGTGAAATCCTGCCACATTTGCCTTTGATAGCCAATAAGAAATCTTGTTGATGAATTGGGAACTTGAGGTTGCGTGCCGTCTCTGTCCTGTCTGAAGTCATAGAAGGCACCCTCTATGCTTAACACACCATTTAATGCCCTTCCTTGAAGACTTGCTCCATAAACAGAGAGTTCAGGATGATAATAGTCTAATTTTGTTGGACCACCTTCATCAAAGAGTTTGTCAGGAAGGAAGAAAGGTCTTCTATAAAACCCTCTGTAAAAATACAGCGAGGCATCAAAGTTCAATATATCCCGATATACCCTTAATGCTAACTCCGTATTCTCCATCTTGCTCGCAGGTATTATATGATTGCGGGGAGTTTTAACTGCAGGCTTTGGGTCATACACCCAGAATCTTCCCTTATGTACACGGGATGGATATATATCAGCTGTGTGTGGATAAAGAGGGTATTCATCAGATTCAAAGAATGGAATGATAACAAGCTCAACAGATGCAAATGAAGGATATATCCCTATCTTTACGCCATCAATACCTTTTTTAAGATACTCCATTGGTCTGCCTGAAAAGAATGCCACATAGTCCTTTGGGAATATATCATTTATAAAAAGCAGATCACCAACCCCCCATGTTATGACCTGCCTGCCAATCCTTAAATCCCAATTTGTTGATGTAAAATCAATGTATCCCTCCCTTAACTCTAAATCAGCCTCTTCATCAATATGGTCATAGAATGCATCGGTTTTTAGGAATAAACGGAGTGGTTCTTTATCTGCTTCAAGCTTTAATTGTAGTCTCTCTTCTGCCCATTTAAAATCCTCTCCATCAGGATTAGGGTAGGAGGTGTTTAGAGAGTAGTTGCCCTGAAGAAAGCCGTTAATAGAAATATCCTGAGCATAAGTAATGCTTGACATTACAGTCAGAATCAATATAATAAAAAGTATGGCGCCGCAAGCAGAAGAAAAAAAAGAAGAGGTCTTATATAGAGCTGACCCCTTTACATTTATATTCCGTGAGCTTGATCTCATGCATAATGAGATTCGTGAGATTAAGGCAGAGCTTGCAAATGTGAACAGACGATTTGATGATGTCAATAAACGCTTTGATGATGTTAATAAACGCTTTGATGATGTTAATAAACGCTTTGATGATGTCAACAAACGCTTTGATAGATTATATCTCATTGTAATTTTAAACCTTCTCGGCATTGTTACTTTCTTAATAAAGGGATTTTTCTTTTAAGATTTTCTTGCCAGGATACAAACCCAAAAAGAACCTTTTGTATCCGGGATACACGGACTGCACTACTGCTTCAAGAAAAAGCTTGCCATAACCAGTATAAAGGGAAAGTATTGTCGTCAAAAAAATACATCCTCCCCATACAATCCCTATAGCAACACCGAAAGCCAATGGTTTAAGTTTCATATAAAACACCTCCTTAAATTGCTATGTCGAAACCCTGAAAATGTCATGCTGAATCTATTTCAGCATCTCTTCAGGGTGATGATAATAAGGCTCTTATTCTATCCACTTCTTAGGTGGACTCTTGAGAAATCTCTCACTAAATAAGCTGTCCTCAATACCGATGTTATAATCCACCTTTGTAAATGTAACCTCTGTCATGTGTCCGCTCTGTAAGTTTTTCATTACTCTCTTTGTGATGGTTGGAAAACCCTTTACATCCTTTATCTCGTCAGCAGTAAAGACCTTATAAAGTTCTCCTTTTTTATCATAATATTCTTCTTTCAGAGGTAGAAAATTAGCCTTATCAATCCATGAGAGTTTATAGCTGTAATCAACATCGCTTGCCTTTGGTGTGCTCTTTATCACATAGCAATCTCTCGTCCCGATTTTTTCTTCCTTCACAATAATATGGGTATCATCCTCAATGTCCCTACCTGAAACATCCTCATATGTAAAATCAGAGCCCACAAAACTTGAACGCTTATCCTGTGCAGCAATCCTCCTTACCATATTAAGTGCGGGTATAAAAAGCCATCTGTCATCATCCTTTGCAGGATACTTATATACCATGAATGACATCTTCCTTACATCAGCTGGTTCAAAGAAATAGATGAAATATTTTTGCCCTCCTCCGGATGGGCCATAATTCTTCCTTAACATTGTCATCTCTCTTATCCTTTCCTTCCCACCTTTTGAAATGAGTTTCATCTGTACCAATGCCTTAAAATCATTACCCTGATAGTAGAATGCCTCCTGAGATTTCTTAGCTATGTCTTCAGCAGTGAGGGCATTAGCGTCAGAAGACAAAAGGCAGAAGACAGAGAACAAAAAACAGAAAATTAAATTTTGAATCTTAAGTTTGCTCATTTTAACCTCCTGGTATAATATCCCTGCTTTAAGTTAATCAGGACTGGCAGATAGATAATCACCATTATTGCAATGATAGCTGCCTATGTTTTTAATAACACCTTCCTGAAACTACTGATCAGGGAAGGCAAAAAGATGAGAGTGGTTATCCCTGCAAAGAACACCAGCGATCCAAAAAATAAACCAACAGTCACATAAGGTGTTAATGTCGCAAATACCATTGGGAAGAAACCGATTCCAACAACCATTGCATTTCTAAATATAGCAAGGGCAGGTTCACCGCCCATTGTCCAGTCCATTGTTGATTGGAGTTCACCCTTTTCCATGAACTTATTCCTGAATCTCTGTACAAAGTGGATTGCAAAATCAACACCTAATCCAAGGGCAAGGGTTGAGCATACAGCAATAGGCATATCATATTCTTTTCCTCCAAGCCCGATAAGTCCATAACTGAAGAGCATTGACAATCCAAGTGGTAGCATTGCAACAAGACCCCACCAGAATGAGCGGAACTGTATGATCAAAAGAATCAGGATTGCCCACCAGGAGCCCACTGTTGCCTTTAGCATCCCCACGACCATAAGTTTCTGCCATATGATATTGAGATACGGAAGTCCAGACCATTGTATTTTTATGCCCTGAGGTGGTGGATTACTCTTTATATACTCATCCACATCTTTTACCACTGATGCTACATCCTTATTATCCCCTGATTTGAGCTGAACCCATATGTTTGCCTTCTTAAAGTTATAGTCAACGAGGTTATCCAGTTCATCAGGAGATGAGGACATGAGAAAAAGGAACAAATATTGACCTATGACCTCTTTATCATCTGGCAAAATATCATGCTTTCTGTCCTCGTCATGGAGCACATAGTTTACTCTCCTTACCACATCTGTCACAGAGGTTGTCTTACCAATAAGGGGTATGCCATCAAGATGTCTCTGCAGGCCCTCTATATACGCCATCACCTCTGGCCTCTTTATGTCATCATCAGCCTCGCCTTCAAGCACAAGATAATTAATATATGTTCCGCCAATGAGTTTATTAAGCTCCTTGTCAGCAACCCTTATTGGATGGTCTTTTTTAAACCATTTAACAGGGTTATCATTAACCATAAGTGTGGTAACACCATAAACCGCTCCAAGAAGCAGAAATATCCCCACAATTACCACTGTTTTACTTTTAGAGAGGGAAAAGTTTCCCAGTCTCTTTAAGATAGGACTCCCTATCTCTTTTTTAGGAATTGCTCTTTTTTCCTTGATAAGGATAAGTGTTGATGGTATAAATGTCATGGTCAAGATCCATGCGATCGATACCCCAAATGCAACAAATAACCCGAATATCCTTACAGGAGGTATATCTGCCCATGCAAGCATTGAGAACCCCACTGCTGTTGTAATAGATGTATAAAACATCGGCTTTATCAGTTCGTCAAAGACCTCAAGGACAGCCTTTTTCCTGTCTTTAAGCAGGGGCAATTTCTCATAGAAGTCGCTAAGGATATGGACACTGTCACATACGGCAATGGGCATGAGAAACACGGGTATCATGGATGACATTATGTGGACTGTAAAACCTGTCCCTATCATAAGTCCCATTGTCCATATTACAGTTAACATAGCAAGTATCATCGGCGAGATGATTAGTGAGAACCTCCTGAATATAAGGAAGAGGATGATCATCAGGAGCCCACCTGCCATTGGTGCGGTAAATGCCATCTGGACGAACATCTCATGACCAAAAGTGTCTTCTGCTATAGGGAGCCCTGCCATATAATATCTTTCAGGACCTTTTTCTCTCTGGTATATCTCCTTTATCCTTTCTCCTATGTCATGGGCAAGGTCTTTCCTTTCTATCGGGATATAGATGACAGTTCCCTTTCCGTCAGATGAGACAAGCCTGTCTTTGAAGAGTGGGTTGTCAAGGACTTCATTTTTAAGTCTTTCTATCTCCTCTGCTGTCCTGGGCACTTCAACCATGGGGGGTCTAACATTCAGGATTCCATTCTTTGCAACTACATTATTTGTTACTGCAAGGCTTAGCACATCGTCAGCAATAACACCTTTTATCTTGAACAGCTCATCTGTTATCCTTTGTATCCTTTCAAGGCTGTCCTGATGAAAGATACCATCGTCTCTGACAATGCCGAGGACGATGAGTTCCTCTATGCCAAACCCCTTCTTAACATTATCGTGAAAGACCCTGATGGGTTCATCTTTCCTTAGCATGTTTTCAGGGTCAGTGTCTATCTTGATCTTCGGGAATTGAATGGCGAACAGGATGGTTATAATAAGCGTCAGGAACACAACCGTCTTTGGTTTATTCACAGAGAACTCAACAAGTTTCCTTATTGCCCTTTGCATGACATCTCCTAAAAAGTCAGATTCATATCTGCCTTTATTACAATGTCTTTATAATATGTAGCAGGGTTTGCAAGCTCTACCCCTTCAATAAAATTTGTCTCACTCATTCCGAAAAGCGGGACATTCAATGGACATGCAAGTAATTTTGCCCCTTCCATGTGGAGCATAACAAACAAATCCTCAACACTTGGAAGCTCCATCTCCTCCATCCTCTTCATCACTGCATCACTCACTTCCTTCGGCTGGTCAGGCAGGCATTTGAGATATTTAACTCTTTCTTGATGAATAGCATTAACACCGCGGGAGCCAAAGAAGATAGTAACCTTCGAACCCTCCCTTAAAAGACTCAATGCAGTCATTAGTGCATTATAGACCTGACACAGCTCATCATGGAAACACATGATTGATACATTCTTTTTTATCTTTTCTTGATCCATTAGTCTCCTTTCTTCTTATAATCTCCATACATTGTCTTCTCAAGAATAGTATCTATGGGTCCTTTAAATATAGACTCTGATAGCCAATATTTCTCAAATAGAATTTTACCCCAGTGCCAGAATGGTGAGGGTCTGTGCATCTTAACCACAGGATGAGGCGTTGCATAGAAATTTCCCTTACCAAAACCTGCCATGCTATGACCTATCTCTATAAAGCAAGCTCCTTCTCCTGTATATTTAGTCTTTTCGTTTTTTCCTAAGATCTCATTTGCAATATTTTCGGCTAAGACCCTCGCTTCATAGTGAGCAAAGACACCTGCCTTTGGAAGCATCAAAGGGACCCCGGGTTTCCATTCACCAGGAATCTTTATTTTGGTTACATCCCCTATGGCATAGACATTTTCAAACTTGGTTTTGAAATTATCTTTGTCAACAGGTATCCAATCGTTATCTGTTAAACCTGATTCCTTAACAACCTTTGGTGCCTTATGTGGGGGAATAACTAATAATAAGTCATAGTTTGCCTTTCCCTTGTCAAAGATTATCTCTTTTTTCTCTGCATCAACAGATGCAACCTTATGTTCAAAGCTATATCCTACCCCCATTCTATCCAGCATCTCTTTCATCATGTTTCCAACATCAATTCCTGCAACAGGCATGGGCATAACCTCGGGTGTGTATATTTTTATATTAATCCCTTTTCTAACCCCTTTTTTCTTGAAGAAGTAGTTAAGAAGAAAGGTGGTTTCATAAGGTGCTGCAGGACATTTATAAGGAAGTGAACAGATTAAAACAATCACATTTCCTCTTGTAAACCTTTCAATAACCTCTCGTATCTTTATAATTCCATCTAAGGTATAAATATTGTAGGCATTCTTATGAAAGGCATCAGCAAGGCCGGGAACAGTTTCAGGATATAATTCAGCACCAAGGGAGATGAGGAGGTAATCATAGCCAATCTCTTTTCTCGCGGTTTTAACAACCTTACTCACTGGATCAATTTTAAGGATTTCTTCATTTATGAATTCAATCCCTTTCTCCTCTAAGTATGAAAGGTCTTTCTTAATCTCCTCAGGTCTACGCCATCCAATCATCACCCAGAGTGATGATGAGGCAGAAACATACTCCCTATTTTTATCCACGACCATGATTTTATGCCCTTTGCCAAGTTTTTTTCTTAGTTCAGTTGCTGTTTCTAATCCGCCAACTCCTCCACCAAGGATTAATATTTTTTTGCCATTGGCTGCCATATTTCCTCCTGTTAATATTAAAACATTCCAACTACCTTCTCTTTTTCAGCCATCAGATCAACAAGGTCGTCATAATTAATCTTTTTAACTCCATTCTCAATTTCATCATCCTTCAGACCCCTGAGCCTGGCATCCATATCAAGCAGATACACGGTTCCGCAGAAGCCTTCAAGCCTTTCTTTCTGTGCAAAATATACTGCATTCTGAATCAGGCAAATATCAGCAGCCATTTGTCTTGCAAGTTTAATTCCTCTTTTGCCATCAGCAGAATTAGGGTCACTTTTTACTATTACAAGCATATTAACCTCCGATCTTTAGTGCAGAAGCTTTAGAGTTCAAAAGCTCGGAAGTTACATTATGGAAGTTTTGCCCTTTTGCACTTCCGCGCTTTTGCTCTTTCGCACTTTTTTAAAATATCATTGTTGTTTTTGCATTCTTAATTATCTCTCCTATCTCTGAGCCATTTACTACCTTAATCCCTTCAACTACATCTGCTGTCTCCATATTATGTTCTCTGAGTGAAAGTTTATCTGCATATACATCAACACCCATGTCTATGCAATCTTTCAAGGCACCTTCAAGATTTGTAAAGCCCGTTCCTGTATCATCTTGGCCCTGCTTTGCAAGCATGACACCACCATCAACCAGAATAAGGTCTATACCCAGTTCATCAGCAACACCACCCATCGCATGTCTGACAGCCTCTGCTGCATTGATATCACCATAAGGTGCCCTCTTCAAAATAATAGCGATTTTTTCCATCTCATCCTCCTATGCTCCAATATTTAGCCAGTAATCAGTTTCTTCCATTGTCTTAAAAAGGCCTTTGAGTGAGCCAACCTCTGTGTTATCAAGATAGTCATCCTTCACCGCACGGCGAAAGTTAAGGCATCCGCCTCAGAGGTATACCTTCAAGCCTTTCTGGATGAGTTCTGAAAACTTCTCTTCTGCATTTGTTATGCCTTTTGCCTTCTGCCCCTTCAAAAAACAATATACCCCATCACCCGATGCAATGAGATTGATTGTATGCCCTTTATTCAGGGCAGACTCTGCTATCTTCATAGCAGTAAGCGTATTCTCATAAGAATAGGGTGATGTACTCAAGAATAAGGTAAATATTTTACTCATCGCTCCCTCCTATGATTTTATTTTTTTAATTCAATCCATGTAACAAATGCGCAAGTTGTCTTTAAATCACAAAGCTCTGCAAACTCAAGTTTTTCTGCCTCTTTATATGCCTGCCATATCATTAGCCTTCCACCAAGATAAGCTCCCAAAAGAAGTCCTGCCATCATATAAAAACCGCTTAGAGATAAGGACATGATTGATGAGTAAAATCCCCCAAATATGCATGCGCCAACCAGGAAACTGCCTATCCCCATCAGGGCGCCTCCAGCAAAACCCATAAGATAGCCAGTGACAGAATCTTTTCTGATTTTGAACTGCTTTGAAAAAGGGGCTGAAATAAGGGCACCAAACATCAAGCCAAAATTTAAAATACTGATAATGCTTAAGTGTGGAGGAGCTAAAGTTCCCCAATGGTGGAGTAATGTTTAGACCGACAAGCTTATATGTCCAGACTCCCCAGTCTGCAATTGCAGGATATATTCCGCCTAAAGGCATCAAATACATAAACATCAATATATTCAAAAAAAGCTGAGAGTATGGCGCCAACCCAGAGAGGCCATGTCTTTTCAAAGAGGTTTTTATATAGTCTTTCACGAAAATATTTAGAAAGAGTCATCTTTAACTCCCTTTTGAAATCTATCTTTTTCTATCCCCGGGATATGTGCCCTTTTTAGTAACAGGGCAACATTCAGGCCCTGGCAGGTCGTATTCATACTCCTTTTTAAGGAGGTCGAGCATATCAAGGACAAAGGGACTCTTTAGAAAATAACACCTGAGACGTCCATCGATGAAATAATCTATAATACCTGCCCTCCTTAAAAGTCCGAGGTGTTGTGAAATGTTTGGCTGACTTATTTCAAGAAACTCCTCAAGGTCACTTACACACTTGACCCCTTTTGACAGTTCCTCAAGTAAGGCTATCCTCACAGGATGTGCGACTGTCTTGAGTATCTCTATTTTGTCATTAGTTTCATTCATATATTCAAATATTATTATATTTTTATCTTTTTGTCAAGAAAAAAATTAGAATTGTTATAATGGGTTTATAATGAGTGAATGGGTTGAGCTTCTCTTCACCTATAATGAGGTTGAGGCTCAGATCGTTAAACAATTACTTGAAGGAGAAGGGATTGAGGTTGTGATTGAGTCAACAAAGATAAGTCCCTATCCTGTCAGTATTGGAAGGATAGGGGAGGTTAGGTTGATGATAAGGGAGGAAGATGTGGAGAAGGCAAGGGAGATTCTCAAAGCAATGAAGGATGAGAGGCTTAATAATGATAATCGAAACCCTTAAAAGAAGCGATGTCTTTTCAGAGCTTTCCGAATCTGAGATTAAGGAGATTGCTCCATTCTTTGAAAAACGTAGTTTTAAAAAAGATGAGTATATCTTCATGGAGGAAGACCCTTCGGACTGGTTTTATATAGTTGCAAATGGCAGGGTGAAGATTGTAAAACATTCCCTTGCGGGCAAGGATGTCATTTTAGAGATAATAACACCAGGTGGTATATTTGGAGGGGTTGCTGTTCTTGACAGGAGACCTTTCCCTGCATCAGCGCAGGCAATGGAGTCAGTTGATGTGATAAGGATAAGCAGAAAGAGGCTGTTTGATATTATGGAAGAATACCCTGTCATTAAGCTTTCAATAGTTAAGGCGTTCAGTGATAGACTCAGGGATGCACACGAAACATTAAAGAATATCGCCACAGAACGTGTTGAAAAGAGGATCGCTTCGCTCCTTGTCAAACTTTCTGAAAAGGTAGGGGTGAAAGAAGGAAGGTATCGAAAAATAGATTTACCCCTTACACGTCAGGAGATTGCGGATATGGTTGGCACAACTGTTGAGACCTGTATAAGGACGATGAGTAAATTTCAGAAGCAGGGCATTGTGAAATCCTCAGGCGGCAGGATACTGATAAAGGTCGATTTACTCAAGAAGTATTTTGAGGATTGAGAAATGGTTTAAAGTTTCTTCAGTGTCTGGAGTCTTCTTTTTTCTCTCTTGGACAACCTCCTTGAAGAGCCTTTTCTGCGAGGGGAGTTATAATCTTCCTCATCATAATTATATTCAAGGGTTTCTGCATTTTGCCATTTGTGGTCTTGAAGTACACCATAAAGCCTTTCTTCAAATTCATCAGACCTGATAGGCACAAGGTTATGCCTTGAGGCAAAATCGGCAATCTCTCTGTCGGAACTTACAACGATCCATGGTTTCTTCTCTTTTGATATTATTCTCATAATGACACTGTCAGCCTTTTCTGCGAGTCTCGAATAGATTACCATCACACCACCTGTCCATGTAACGGTCTCTTCTGGCTTCCCTTCCTTCCAACCATCAAATACTACTGTAATGTTATGCCTTCTTATTTTTGAGTATTCAGAAATCTTCTCAATAAGCTCATTTCGTGCCTTCTCAAGGTCTTTGTGTGCGGTGCCTATAAGATTGTAGCCGTCAATGAGGATATAAGCCATTTTATCCCTTTCAAAAATTTGATTAAACTTAATTATTATATCAGAAGTGCTGTCTTCTTTTTAGCAGTGCCAATAAGAGATAGTGTTAAATAACATCTGTCCAAAATAAAGATTAACAATGTGCTAAATGCTGAATAAAATCAATAAAGCGACATGATTGTTGAAGATGTTAACCTGAGATTCATAATGCATATAATTATCAAACAGTATTTGACTA
>FWPU01006211.1_pt1 | contig 24377 bp, 11 predicted proteins | sample 2228361 | NCBI WGS metagenome assembly FWPU01 (sample SAMEA103939777, study PRJEB20133) | metagenome | reverse complement strand
CGCTCACGCAGGGCGGCGGCGTCGCGCTGGAGCTTGGCGATCCGCTTTTCGACCTTGGCCACTTCGGCGTCGAACTCGGCGGCCTTCTGCTCGTGCTGTTGCGCCCGGGCCAGGTGCTCTTCGACCTGTTCGTCGCCCTCGACGATGCGTTTGGCCCGATTGGCGGCGCTCTGTTCGCTGCGGGCCCGCTCGCGTTGGCGGCTAGCCGCCTCGCGCAGCTCCGCCGACTCGTGGTACGCCGCGCCAAGTTCGGCCTGCACCCGGCGGTGTTCGGCCAGCAGGGCCTCGTCCGTGCAGGTGTCGGCCAGTTGCCGCCTGGCCGCATCGGCAGCGCCCACCAGCTCGCGGATTTGCTCGAGCCGGGCCACCAGCGAGCCGGTCGTCTCGCTGTGTTTCTTCTCGGCCGCTTCCAGGGCCGAAAGTTGGGGGCCGTCCGTCCTGGAGCCGCAGGTCATCGCGCTGTGTTTCTTCTCGGCCGCTTCCAGGGCTGCGTCGGCGGCAGCGATATTCCCGTGGCCACGGCGGCTGTCACTGGGCAGGTACAACCGTATTCAGTCGCCCCGATTTCGGTCGGGAATGTGCGGGCCTAGGGGGCCGAGGGGCCCGAAGCTCGGCGGAAGGGCCAGGCCAATAGACCGCTGGCGGCGGCAAGCCAATCTCCGGGTGGAGGAAGACCGCGGCAGTCGGTGCGGTGGGGTTTGGCCAGGCTCGGTAGCGTGTGGTGCATGAGGGCCCGTGTGCTCGGCCGGGCAAGGCGGCTGGGTGGCCGAAAGGTGGTTACCTTTTCGGGTTCTCGGGCCGGAGGCCGTGGGCTCGCAACAGGGCGTAGAAGTTGGGGCGTTGCATGCCAACGTTTTCGGCCGCTTGGGTGATGTTGTAGGCAGCCTGCTGGAGGGCGGCCAGGAGGAAGCGGCGTTCCAGGTCATCGACCACCTGGCGTTTCAGGCGTTTGAACTCTTCCCAGGTGTGGGGCAGTTCGGCGGTAGGGGCGGGGGGCTTTGCTTCGCGGATTTCGGGCGGCAAATGGTGCAGTTCCACCCGGACGCCCCCGTAGAGCACGGCCAGGCGCTCGACGATGTTTCGCAACTCGCGGACATTGCCCGGCCAGGGGTAGATTTCCATCTGCTGCAAGGCTTCGTCGGAAAAGCCTTGGGATTGGATTCCCATTTCGCGGCAGAAGCGGTGCAGAAAGCTTTCGGCGAGGAGGCGGATGTCGCCTCCCCGTTCGCGCAAGGGGGGTAACGAAATGGGCACCACGTTCAGGCGGTAGTAGAGGTCGGCGCGGAACTGGCCCACTTTGACCATCTCGGCCAGGCTGCGGTTGGTGGTGGCCACCAGGCGGATATCGACTTCGCGTTCGGCGGTATCGCCCACCTTACGGACCCGGCGGGTTTCCAGGACGCGGAGCAATTTGCCCTGGGTTTCCAGGCTGAGGTTGGCGACCTCATCCAAAAAGAGGGTGCCCTGGTGGGCGACTTCGAACAGTCCCTGCTTGGTGGCGATGGCGCCGGAAAAGGATCCCTTCACGTGGCCGAACAGTTCGCTCTCCAGCAGCGTGGGCGCAAGGGCGGTGCAGTCGCAGGCCAGAAGGGGGTAGTCGCGGCGGCGGCTGTGGCGGTGGATGGCGCGGACGACCATCTCTTTGCCCGTGCCGCTTTCGCCGGTCACCAGCACGGTGCTGTCGGCCGGGGCGATGCGGCGGATGAGGTCGAAGACCTCGAGCATGGCGGGACACTGTCCCAGCATCCCTTCGAAGCCCGATGGGGACTCGCCGCTGGCTTCCGGTTGGTGGGGGCGGGGAGCGGGCCAGAGGTCGGCGGCCAGGCTGTGCAGGGTCTGGCGCAACTCTTCGGCCGAGCAAGGCTCGCGGCGGTAATCGACCGCCCCTTCTTTGACGGCTGCCACCGCGGCCTCGACGCCTGGCTGTTTGCTGAAAATGACAACCGGCGCCAGCCATGGGCCGGCTTTCACCTGGCGGAGGACCTCCAGGCCGACAAGCTCCGGCGGTTCCTCGCGCACAACGATGAGATCGAAGGTTTCGGAATCGAGGGCCGGTGTGGCCTGGCGGCAAATGTGGACCTCATAGCCTTCGGCCATCAAGGTATGCTGGTAGCGCTGGCTGGCGACCGGGTCAGAGGTAACAAGCAGGATTCTGCGGGCCATTGGGGGCTTACCTCGCTCCGCGTGGCTCGGGGGAGGAAGGGGAAGGGGGGAGGGAAGGGGCCGACGGGGGTCGGCCGCCCGAGGGTGTTAGGCGGGCCCCAGCCGGCGGGCTGGCGGTCGGGTTGGGTCCTGCGGGCCTGGCTGGGTCGGGGGCGTCGTCTGCGGCGGGCAGGGTGATGGTGAACGTGCTCCCCTTGCCCTCTTCGCTTTCTACATCCAGGGTGCCGCCGTGCTGCTGGATAATCCCGTAGCTGACACTCAGCCCCAGCCCTGTCCCTTTGCCTACGGGTTTGGTCGTGAAAAAGGGCTCGAAGATGCGGTCCAGGTGTTCGCGTTTGATGCCGCAGCCGGTATCGGTGATTTTGATCACGACTTTGCCGTTGGCGGCCTGGGTGCTGATCAACAGGGTACCGCCGCCGGGCATGGCTTCGCAGGCGTTCAGCGACAGGTTCAAGAGGACCTGCTGGAGGCGGTTTTTATCGGCATTGATGGGGGGCAGGGGCTCGGCCAGGTCCTCGACCAGCACGATGTGCTGGAAGGCCTCGCGATTGCCCAACAGGCGGATGGTTTCGCGGATGACTTCGTTGAGATCGAGCCGCGTGGGGAGCGAAGGGGATTCGCGGGCATAGTCCAGGAGGCCGCGGACGATCTCTCGGGCGCGTTTGGTTTCGCGGATGATGACCTCCAGGTCTTCGCGGTCCTGCGGGTCGAGGTTGGGGCTTTGGCGGAGCACTTCGGCGAAGCCCAGAACACCGGTCAGGGGGTTGTTGATTTCGTGGGCGACGCCGGCGGCCAGTCGGCCCACGGAGGCCAGGTGCTCGCTTCGGCCGATCTGCTGCTGGGCGGCCTGGCGGAGGAGTTCTTCCCGCTGGGCCAGCGCCTCGGCCATCGCATCGACGGCCTGGCAAAGGAGCCCCATCTCGCCGGCTGGCCGGATGCCCACCCGGGCGGAAAGGTCGCCTGCGATGATCCGCTGGGCCATGCCCACCACCGAGTGTACTGGGCGCAGGACCACTGCGTTGGCTACGAAAAGGAGCACCACGGCGCCGACGGTGGTCAGCCCCACAATCGCCAGAAACACCGCGGTAATTACGTTCCGCTGATGGACAAACGGGGCCTGGAGCAGGCCCACGTACAAGGCGCCGATCACCTGGCCGGCCGGATCGCGGATCGGCTCGTACGCGGTGAGATACCAATCGCTGACCACGAAAGCGGGGCCGACCCACGGCTGGCCGCGGTCCAGCACCACCTCGCATACCGGGGCGCTCAGTCGCGTGCCCATGGCTGGCGTGCCATCGTCCCACAGGACGTTGGTGGCGATCCGTACATCGCCCAGGAACAGGGTGATGGTGCCGACTTCCTTGCCGCCGTACGTCTCTTTCGGAAACACCTGGCGGTGGATGGCTTGCACGATCTCATTGCGGCGGTTCAGCAGCAGGCCACCTTCCAGGAAGGCCACGATTTGCCCGGCGGGACTTCGCACTGGCATCACCGCAGCCAGCACCAGGCCTTGCGCGCGCTGCGTATCGGTGGTGGGGCGTTCCGCCGGCGTGGGCACGAGGGCGATTTCCGCGCGCCGGGCCAGTTCTTTCCCCTCGGCCGCCAACCGTTCAGGCGAAAAGACCACCGTACCGGTCTGCGGCTGGCGAGATGCCAAGGCGGCGGCCACTAGCGGGTCCGAACGAAGGTCGTCGTCACGAACCGGACTGGCAGCCCGGCAGAGGACCTTGCCTTGTGTGTCGAAGAGCAAGAGAAAATCGGCCTGTTCGGTTTTTTGCAGGTCGCAGAGGCGGGCTTCGGCGGCGAGGAGATCCTTTTGCGTAACTGCGGCTCCCAAAGCGGGATCGATCGCCGCGGCATGAAGGAAGGCCGCAACCTGGGCCCCATAGTTCTCGTAGGCCGCTCGCACCCTGTTCATGTTCCGCTGCACCCGCGTCTGGACCTCCCGCAGCCAGACCCGCCCCAGATACTGCAAGGCCGTGAACGACAACAGCGAATTGCCCACCACGATCACCGCCAGAGCAATCGTCATGAGCCGAAAGCGGATGGTCATGAGACGCAATCTGCAGGACGCGGAATCACCTGGTTCCGACGTTGCCCCAAAACCGGACGGCCGCGACACTTGGGCCCCAACCCGCATTCTAAACTGCCGGGCTGATGATTCCAACCACTGGCGGGATAACCACTCCAGCGTGGAACAAGCGGGCCGAGGGAGCCGGAAACGACCCACCGCAGGCCGCGTTGGTGGTTCCGGCTTCGGCTGATGGCCGGGGGACCTAGTTGCACGGCGATCTGCAAAACAAGTGGGTTGGGGGGGCCGGTGTACCCAGTCCGAAGGCCAAGCGTGGAACTAGCTTTCGGCGGTAAGGGCGGTACATGGGCCTGGCCGGCCGCGGCAACGGCCGCCGCTTTTCCGTCGTTGGGCCTCTTAGGGTCCATGCCGACCGACCGGCTGCGGCGGGGGGTCTTTCAGCAGGCGCCATCCCGAGGGATCGGCCACCAGGGCCTTGTGTCCTTTGTAGCGGTCGTAGACCTGGTGCATTTCTTCGATGCTGTCGAAAAAGCCGACTACATGGGCGGCGCTGAACGCCTGGCCTGCCTTGACCGGCCGGCCGTGCACTTCCAGGATCATCACGATGATTCCCCCCGGGCGCTGGCTGCACCACGCCTCGTACACCACCGAGGGATCGAGGGTCAAACCGGCCAGCCAGGGGCCTTCCTTGCCGGTCTGTTGATCCCGCAGGCGGTAGGCCCGGATGAACCGTTCGGGCAGGGGATGGGTATCGCGGCGGTAGTTGAACTTGGCATCGGGGGCGAAGGGGATGAAGAACTCGGCCGGGGGAATCCGTAGTCCCTTGGGGCCGCCCAAATAGCTCAGGTAGATCTCGGCGAAGGTGTCGCCCCACTCGTGGCGGACGCATCCGGGCGTGTCATTGCGGAGGAACATTTCGGGCGAGTCGTTGACGCTATCGATCCGGTCCATGAGGAAGAAATAGCGGACACCTTGCGGAAAGACGATCCACTGCGTCCAGCGCGAGCCAGGCCGCCGCCCGGGCGCTGCATACTCGTAGTGGTAGGTGGTGCGGACGGCCACGAAGTCGGGCCCACGGATGACCTCGGGCTCCACCGGCTTCATGCGGTGGCATAGTTGGGGGCCTTCGACCATCCGTTTGCGATGGGTGCTGCCGTGCGCCATTAGGGCATAAAAGCGCCGGGCCGGGTCGGTCTCGTTGGCGAACCAGGTGTACCGCCCCACACCGTGGCCTTCGGGAGCGATGACCTGTTGCGCATACCCTTCGTCGCTGCCGGCCTCCATCAGCCAGTCGACGACCATGAGCCCATCGCCCACCTCGCGAAACCCCGTGGTCTTGTCCAGGAACGAGCCTTTTTCGATGCCTGTCATCCAGTGCTTCGGGTTATTCTTGGGGATGACGGCTTCGAGCCGGTCCGACTCGATCTTGATGCAGCGCGGGTCCTCGATCGCACGGACCCAAGGGGTGGCTCGGGGCGCAGCGGCAGGGCTCCAACACGCAGCCAGCGCCAAGAGGCACACGGCGGCCGAAAGCCCGGCCAGCCGGCTGGCCAGTCGCAGTTGGGTGGCACCGATCATACAGCACCTTCGGGCGAATGGGCATGGCGGTTATCGGGAATGCCCGTTGAGTGTGGTCGGCGCTTGGAAGGTTGTCAACCAGGGGGCTTTGGGAGAAGGGGGTTGCCTGGCGCCTGCTCGTGCGCCCCTGGGGTGCAAAGGGCAGGTGGCCGGCGCGCGGTGTGAGAGTTCCGGCGTGCCCAGCGGGGTCTGACGCCCCCGGCTCCTGATCCCCCGGGGGCTGAGGCTTCCAGCGCTCGATCCACCGGGGGCTGAGGCTTCCAGCGCTCGATCCACCGGGGACTGAGGCTTCCAGCGCTCGATCCCCCGGGGACTGAGGCTTCCAGCGCTTGATCCACCGGGGGCTGAGGCTTCCAGCGCTCGATCCACCGGGGGCTGAGGCTTCCAGCGCTTGATCCACCGGGGGCTGAGGCTTCCAGCGCTCGATCCACCGGGGACTGAGGCTTCCAGCGCTTGATCCACCGGGGGCTGAGGCTTCCAGCGCTCGATCCACCGAAGGCTGACGCCCCCAGCTCTTGATTCACTGAAGGCTGAGGCGGCCGGCTCCTGACGGAACGGCAAGCGCAAATCGTTCGAGTTCGTCTTGCATGCGGCACGTCCGGGGCATATAGTGCAGTAAGGCCCGGATAGGCGGCCGTGTGTGTTGAACCTGCCTGCCGAATCCTGGTAACGAGGTCTGCCCTTGTGCTTTGTGGCGTGCGGGTCGCGCCGGAGCGTTATGTCTCGCCATAATCTGCGGCGCCGGGTGGCGTGGGAGGCGGCCCGGCTGATCTATACGCACGAAGAGACCGAGTATTTCCGGGCCAAGATGAAGGCGGCCCGACGCTTGGTGTCGGCGGAGTTCCAGCCGTCGGACTTGCCCAGCAACCGGGAGATCCGCGAGGAGGTTCAGGCGATGGCCGGTCGGGCGGCCGACCCGGCCACAGAAGCTGTGCTTCGCACTCTGCGCGAAGAGGCGTTGGGCATGATGCGGCGGTTGCATGGGTTTCGCCCCCGGCTGGTGGGCCCGGTGTGCGCAGCGGAGAACAACGCGGGGCAAACGATCGAACTGTGCGTCTTTGCCGAGAGTTTGGAATCGCTGACTGCGGCGTTGGACGCGGAGGGCATTTCCTATCGCATCGAGCAGTTGCGAATCCGCAAGCGTCGGCAGGAGCACGCCCTGACCCGCGTGCTGATCGAAGGGCCGCGGCGGTTTGAACTGACCGTTTACCCATTGACCCAGGCCCACCGGCCGCTGCGAAACGCCATCACCGGGCAGCCGATCGAGGGGGCTTCCATCTCGGCGTTGGAACAGGTCCTTGGACGCCAGCAGCCCGGGGTTTTGCCGCAGGCATCCCCGTCAGAACGCTTGCCGGCGGGCGATCGGTTCCAGGTTTACGAATCGCTGCTATTGCCCTTGGAGCAAGTCAGCGAAAGCCCCCGGCAGCACCCGGAAGGCGATGTGCTGTATCACAGCCTTCAGGTGTTCGACCTGGCACGTGACGAATTGCCGTACGATGAAGAGTTTTTGCTGGCGGCCCTGTTGCACGACGTGGGCAAGGCCATCGATCCCGAGGACCACGTGGCTGCGGCCCTGGCCGCGTTGGATGGCTCGATCACACCGCGAACTGCGTGGCTGATCGAGCACCACGTGGACGGCTTGGCCATGCTGGACGGGACGATCGGCGCGCGGGCACGGCGGCGGCTGGAGCAGTCGGAGGACTTCGAAGAGCTGAAGCTGTTAGCCCAGTGTGACCGACGGGGCCGGCGGCGCGGGGTCCTGGCCCCCTCACTGGACGAGGCCTTGGGTTACCTCCGCGACCTGGCCGACGGCTGTGGCGATTAGCTTTCCAAGTGCGGTGCTTGCCGGCCCGTTCGGGCCCGCACCCCCACCCCTCAGCCCACTTGGTGGACCACGAGCATATTGTGGGCCGTCATGGCCAGGCCCGTGCCGGCCAGCACGACCAGGCGGTCCCCAGGACGAAGCATTCCCTGGGCCTGGCCCCACCGGGTGATGTACTGGATCAGGGCGGCGTGGTCGGCCGTCGGGGCGCCGGGAAGCGGAATCACGCCCCAATACAGGCACATCCGGCGCAGGGTGGCTTGCGAATCGCTGACGCCAACGGTAGGGACTCGGCTCCGGTTCTTCGAGAGCACCAGCGCGGTTCGGCCCGAGGCCGTGGCCACCACCACAAGTTTGGCCTGGATCTGGTCGGCCAGCCTGGCCGCGGCGTGCGCGGTCGCCTCGGTGATTGCGTCCACGCGAGCCGATGCGGGATCAGGCTCGTCGATGCAGGGCGCCCCAGGATAAACGCTTTCGGTGGCCAGGGCGATGCGCTGCATCATCTCCACCGCCTGGCGGGGATAAAGGCCGATGGCCGTCTCGCCCGACAACATGCAGGCATCGGCTCCGTCGAGGATCGCATTGGCCACGTCGGCGACTTCGGCCCGGGTGGGCAGCGTCTCGTGCTGCATGCTGTCGAGCATCTGCGTGGCGATAATCACCGGTTTGTGGTAGCGGGCGCAGAGGGCCACGATGCGTTTTTGGACGACGGCCACTTGGGCGATGTCGATCTCCACGCCGAGGTCGCCGCGGGCGACCATCACCCCATCGGCCGCATCCAGGATGGCCTCCAGGCATTCCAAGGCCTCGGGCTTTTCGATCTTGGCGATCACTTGCGTCGGGGCGCCCCATTGGACCAAAAGGTCTTTCAGCTCCAGGACCTCCTGAGGGGTGCGCACAAAGCTCAGGCCGAGGAAATCGACTTCGTTTTGAGCGGCCCACTGGGCGAAATGCCGGTCGGCCGGGCCCAAGGCGGGGGCACTGAGCTTCGCCCCAGGCAGATTGACTCCCTGCCGGCTCCGCACCAGACCGGGTTGGACCACACGGCAGGCCGCGAAGTCCGGGCCGGTGGACTCGACCACAAGGCTGACCGTCCCATCGGCCAGCATCACGCGGTCGCCTGGTGCCAATTCATCGACCAGCGGCTCATAGGTCGTCACCAGGTCGCCGGGGCCTTGGGGATCGGCACGCACAAAGCGGACCGTCTGGCCGGCCACCAGTTGCTGCTGGCCCCCGGGCAGTTCCCCCAAACGGATTTTGGGGCCGGCCAGGTCCACGAGCACGGCCACGGGCTGGTCGAGCTGGCGGCTAATCCCCCGGATGGCCTCCAGCCAGGCCTGGTGCTGGGATTGGTCGCCATGGGCGGTGTTGAGGCGAAAGACATCGACGCCGGCGCGGACCAGCTCGGTCAGCATGGCCGGGCTTTCGCAGGCGGGGCCGACGGTGGCCACGATCTTGGTTTGTGACGGCCGCCAAGCGCGCAATCCTGGGGTTTCGCACATGGTTGGGCTAGGGCTGGAGGGGGGTTATGGCCGGGGCCGCGGCGATTTCGGGGAGCGTCTCGGGGGTCATGCCCGCGTCCTTGCCGTCGGCAGCGGCCTTGACGGCGGGATTGGCGGTCCCTCCTTCGCCAGGCTTGCTCAAAAGGTAATCGCGGGGCGCATGGGCGTGGATGGGAAGGTCGGCCGAGGGCAACTGCTTCCACTGTACGCGGTTGAACATCGGGAGGATTTCGCGTTCGGGGCCCCAATAAGCGGTCCACGCCTCGAACGTTTGCGGGGCGGGCCGCCACTGCGGCTGCGCCGGCGCAACGCTCCAGAACGTACCGAATCCCTCATAAAAGTTCCGTTCGCCATTCCAAAGCACCATGTCGTACGGCTCTTTGGCGCCGAGGCCGGTTTGCTCGATGAGCGGCCCGCGGGCAGTGCCCACCAGAATGCTGCTGATGCAATTGATGGCCAGCGGCAGCCCGTAGGGTGCCGACTCGCTTTGCCGAAGCTGGCACAGCCCGCCACGCACCACGGCCGTCAAGTGCTGAAGATCCACACGCATCCCGTCCCCCGGAAGTGGGGCGCGGTCGCCGCCGTCGGCCACAAGCAGCCGCTCGGTGGTGGCCAAAAGACCGTTGTTCCAAGTCAACTGGAAAGGCCGAAGGTCGTGGCTGCGAACCAGCACGGCTTCGCCGCGGGCGATGCAGTCGGTCAACACGAGGGTGGCCCATTCGGCTGGCGGTTCGCTCCCCGGCGGCATGGGGGCCTCCATGACGGGCGCATTCCGCAAACGGAAGAAGGCCACTTCCTGATGGAACGCCGTGCGGTCATCGGCGGCATTGCGTATCGACAACACGCACCTTTCCAGGCGCAGCGACTCGCCCTGCTGGAGTTCAAACAGCGACCAGGAGTCGGCCAACAGCTCGCGCGGAATCTCCAGTTCCACGGCAACTTGCACCAGGGTCAACTGGCTGGCGGTCAGCGTGATCATCGCCCGCGGGTAGAGTGCCGGATCGGGATCCGAGGGGCGGAAAAAGATCACCGGCCGGTAATCGGCGCCGGCCCGCAGGGTCAATTTGAGGTTATTGAGCGAGATGGGCCGCTCTTCCCGCACCCCGTTGTAGCGGAGTTCGATGACGCTGCCGCTGGTGGCGCGGGAGCAAGCGGCGGCAAGAGTGGCAAAACGGTTGGGGGCGTTGCCCACGCCATCCACGACCAGGACGCCGGGACTGGGGGGCGCGAGATCGGCTGGCTGGGTCGCCGGCCCTGAAGAGGTGCCGCCGGGTGCTTCCGACCCGGAAGACGGTCTGGCGGGCGCTTTGTCGGACGGTTTTTGGGGCGGAAGGGTCTTTTCGGCCGCACTCGACTGGGCCGCTCCCTCTGGGGTGGCCGGCGCTCCGGGCCGGGTGGCAGGCACCGGCGTCCCTTTGGACTCCGCCGGAAGCATGGAAGCGGGAGAGGGCTTTCCCGAGCCTTGGCTACCCTCGGCGGCGCGGGGGACGGCGGCCTGGGCGGCCTCGGGCCGCGAGGCTCCCGACGGGCCGGGCCCCTTTGCATCGGCGACCTCTTGGGGCAGAGGCCCGGTGGGTTCGTCGGTAAGCCACTCTTCCGGCGGCAGGACTTCCTCATCGGCGGGCGGCGGTGCTTCTTGGTCGGGGCGGGCCACCACCGGCCGAGCCGCTGGCAGCACACTGTGCGGCGACGACCACAGCAGGTCCAGGAGGACCACGGCGGCCAGGAGGAGGACCACGGGCACCATCCAAGGGAGATGGCGGTGGAGGGAAGAGACGGCAACCGGTCGCCGGGCCCACATCCCGGGCGTCAGGCCCAGGGGATACAGCCCCACTTGTTCGGCCAGGCGCAGGAGGGCGTTGGTCAGTTCCGCCGCCGACTGGAACCGCCGGCGGGGGTCCTTGGCCATCATCCGCCGCAACAGCCGTGACACTTCCTCGGGCAAATCGGGGCGGAGGCGGCGCACATCCGGAGGGTCCTCGGCCTGGTGTTGGAGCAGCTTCTGAAGGACCGTCCCTTCGGGAAAGGGCGGCTGGCCCGCCAGCATGTAGAACAGGGTGCAGCCCAGCGAGTAGATATCGCTCCGCACATCGGCCGTGCGGGGGTCGCGGGCCTGCTCGGGCGAAATGTAATCGAATGTGCCCAGGGTGACGCCGCTGGCCGTGAGGTCGCCCGCCGGGCCGGGATGCTGCACCCGGGCGAGTCCCATATCGATGAGCTTGACGCGGCCCTCGGCGGTAATGAGTACGTTGGAGGGTTTGATATCGCGATGGACCACGCTGCGCTGGGCGGCGTGGGCCAGCGCCTCGGTGACCTGGAGGGTGTAGGACAGGGCCTCGGCCAGCGGCAGGCCTCCTTGCTGTTCGACCCGCGTGCGCAGGTTCTGCCCTTCGATGAACTCGAAGACGATGTACGGCAGCCCCTGCTCCTCGCCCACGGAGTACACCTGCATGATGTTCTCGTGGTTGAGCCGGGCGGCCGAGAGGGCCTCGTTGCGGAATCGCAACAAGGTTTCGGCATCGGCGGCCTGTTCGCGGGAGAGGACTTTGACGGCCACGATGCGGTCGAGCTGGAGGTCCCGGGCCCGGTAGACGCGGCCCATGCCCCCGCCACCGACACACTCCAAAAGTTCGAAGGCCCCCAGCCGGGTCCCCGGGCCGATTCGCGGTGGTGCCGGCACCGCACCCTCCAGCGGCTCGACCGGCATGGGCCCGCGACCGGAGATCACCGTGGGCTGGTCTTCCGCAGAGGGGGCTCCAGCCGGGGCGGGCTGTGAAGGGCTCGCGCTGGAACTTCCTGACACTTTTTGGGCCGAAGAGGACTGCATAGGGCCTGCTACCTGGTCAGCCGCGCAGGGCGGACCATTGCCACCGGTTCCCTTGTCTGGTCGATCCAGCCGCCAGGGAAATCCGGCGACGCCGAACGGCAGGCGCCCGCCCAGAACCCACGTTCCGGGCACCCGCGCCGGGGACGCCGGGGCCCCAATTCCGATTATAGCCAGCCGGTGGGTTTCCACCAACCGTGGCGGCCTTATAATGCGAGGTGTCCCTGACCCGATTCGCGTAGATCACGGCGAGGTTCGCACGATGTACCGCATGCAGCGTCGACAGTTTCTGGCGGCAAGCGCCGCGGGATTGGCGTTGGCGGGGCCGCTGGGCCAGAAAGCCTTGGCCGCACCCGCGCGCGGAGCCCCCTCGGCCGAGAAACTCGGCTGGCGCCTGGGCTGCCAGGCCTACAGCTTCAACCGGTTCACGTTCTTCGAGGCCGTGGACAAGAACGCCTCGCTGGGGCTGAAGTACCTGGAGATGTACCCCGGCCAGCGGCTTTCGCAGCAACAGCCGGAAATCCGGGTGGGACACGACATGCCGGCCGAGGCCCGCCAGGCGGTCCAGCAGAAACTCGCCCAGGCCGGCACCCGCCTGGTGTGTTACGGCGTCGTGGGGCTTTCCAAAGATCAGAAGGTGTCGCGCAGGGTCTTCGACTTCGCCAAGGAAATGGGCATCGAGGTCATCGTTTCCGAGCCCCCGGTAGATGCCTTCGACACCATCGAGCGGCTGTGCGACGAATACGGGATCTCCGTGGCCCTGCACAATCATCCCAAGCCCTCGCGCTACTGGAACCCCGATACGGTGCTGGCCGCGTGCAAAGGGCGGAGCAAGCGGATCGGCGCCTGCGCCGACACCGGCCATTGGATGCGATCCGGCATCAAGCCGCTCGACGCTGTCCGCAAGCTCCAGGGCCGGATCATCTCGTTCCACTTCAAGGACCTGAACGCTTTTGACCTGAAAGCTCACGACGTGCCGTGGGGCACGGGACTAGCGCAAGTGCGCGAGATCTTGCAAGAGGTGCATCGGCAGGGTCTGCGCGCCCCGTTCTCGATCGAGTACGAACACAACTGGGAGAACTCGTTGCCCGAGATTGCCCAGTGCGTGGCCTACTTTGAAAAGGTGGCGGCCGAGCTGGCCGGTTAGCCGTGCACTTGGAGTGCCGCAGGCGGCTTGTGCCCTGCCAAAAGGTGGGCGGTTTGCTGGCCTGTCAAAGCGGTTTGGTGGGGATGAGAAAATGCCGCGCAGGCTTGCGCTCGCTGGGGGTAGGCGGGCCAGGGGCCGCTTGCCGGCGTCCGGGGTGGTGTATGTGTTCGCAATTGGCGGTCCCGGCGTGTCCAGCCGCAATGGCCGCCTGCCACGAGGAGTGCATCGGTGCCGCATGAAACGACAGCCGAGCCGCGATTGGCGTTTCGCCATCCCGGGCTGTACGACCAGTTCCGCGCGCTGCTCCAGCGCGAAGGGTTCACCGAGCAGGGCGTTGCCGAAACGCTGGGGATCGAGAAAATCCGGGCGGTGTCGGGGCAGGATGTGCCGTTGCTGTTGGAGCGGACGGCCGGCGGCACGCCGCGGGATGTGCTGGTGCGGTTGTTTTTGATTGGCGTGCCGGTCGAGGCCCAGCGTTTGCGCCGCGTTCTGGGCCCGGAGTTGGTCGAGGAGCTGCTTGGGGCCGGGCTGGTCGCCGAGCACGCAGGCGAGGTGCAAAGCGGCGTGCAGCTATTGCCCTACGAGGGGCTTTATCTGGCGTCGGACGTACCGCGGCGGGTTGAAGGGGGACTTTCGGCCGATTTCGTGATGGGCATTGGGAGCAGCTCGCTGACGCTGGCCAATTTCACCATCCGCCGGCCGGTGGCCCAGGCACTGGACCTGGGGACGGGTTGCGGGTTTCAGGCGCTATTGGCCGCGCGGCACAGCCGGCATGTGGTGGCCACGGACCGCAATCCCCGTGCGGTGCGGCTGGCCGCCTTCAACGCCCGGCTGAGCGGTTGCAGCCATGTGGAGTGCCTGGAGGGGGACTTGTTCGCCCCGGTTCAAGGGCGGGAGTTCGACCTGGTGGTTACCAATCCGCCCTTTGTGATCTCGCCGGAAAGCCGCTACATCTACCGCGACAGCGGCTTGGGGGGCGACGCAATTACCGAGACCATTGTCCGCCAGGTGGGCCCGCTTTTGACCGAAGGAGGCTTTTGCCAGATTCTTTGCAACTGGGCGCACCTCCGCGGGCAGGATTGGCGCCAGCGTTTAGCGGCCTGGGTCGAGGGGACTGGATGCGATGCCTGGGTGCTGCGGTCCGATACGCTCGATGCCGCGGCGTATGCCGCCAAGTGGATCCGCCACACCGAACGCGATGCGCCGGAGCGTTTTGCCGACCGGTTTCGGCAGTGGACCGAATATTATGTCCGCTCGGGGATCGAGGCGGTCAGTGGCGGGCTGATCACGCTCCGCCGCCGCCAGGGGCGGAACTGGTTTCGGGCCGACGAGGCTCCGGCGAAAATGGTCGGGCCTGCGGGCCAGTCCGTGGCGGCGGCTTTCGCCCTGTGGGATTTCCTCGAACAGTTTCCCGACGACCAGGCCCTGTGCCGCGCTGTCTTGCGGCGCTCACCCCACGTGCGCCTGACCCAGACGCTGGCCCCCTGCGACGAAGGCTGGCGCGTGGAACAGATGGAGATGGCGCTGGAGCGCGGGCTGGCATACTCGGGCACGGTGGACCCCTACGTCGCCCACCTTGCGGCACGGTGCGACGGCAAGCGGACCGTGGGCGAGTTGCTGGGCGAACTGGCCCAAGCCACCGGCGAAAGCCTGGCCAACCTGGGCCCGCCCTGCCTGGCCGTCATCCGCCGCCTGGTGGCCCAGGGTTTCTTGTTGCCCGCCGCGTATGACCCGGCCGCTTAGCCGGAACCAGCGCATCGGCACCTGGAACCCGGGAGAACGGCCGCCCCCGCACCGGTTACCGCACCGCGGCCACCTCCTTTTCCGGCACCTGGATCACAAAGGGTTTAGCCAGCGCAACGGCTTGGTCGGCCAGGCGCTCCAGGGGAGTGATCCGCACCGTGTAGGCCCCCACCCGGCCGGCGTCTTCGATGGGGTAAAAGAAGCTGTGGTCGGCCCGGCCTGAAGTGCCGAAGTATTGGTGTGCGATCCGCCGCGGGGGCGGGGAGATTTCGATCTTCGCTCGCGGCGGGCCTCGCCGGCCGTCTTCCACCAGGATCTTCACCACGTGGAACTGGCGTTGGGGGTCGGTCTGTTCTTTGATGCGGAACTTCATCTCCGGCAGCGAAGCCAACTGAAGCTCTTTTTCGCGGAGGAATCGTTCCACGGTCAGCTCGCCACGCGGGTCGGCGCCGGTGCGCTGGAACTTGCACCACAGCTTGATCTCGGCCTGGGTGGCGGCATCGGGCCAGGCCAGCGCCTCGCACACCAACACCGGCACGGGGTCCCCTGCGCGGAACCGCAGGTCGTAGAAAACGTAAGGGTCGCCCGCGGGGACGCCTTTTTCCGTCCCCGCATCCCGCCGCAAGGGTTGGACCTGGACCCAGGCCTCGGCCGGCCGGCGACTGAACCGCGTCGGCTCGGCGTTCTCGATGGAGATGAAGAACTGGACGGCCGGCACCGCCTGGGGCTTGCCGTTGGGGCCGGGCACCTCGCGGAGCGTGCGCACCGGCAGATGGGCCCGGATCAACACCCGGCGGCTGGGATCGGCGGGATCGACCACCTCGGCCCGGGCACGCTCTTCGCCCTGGAACGGAACGTGTTCCAGGCGCCGGCCATCGTCCGTTAAGCGGAGTTCCAGCCCCTCGCCGCCTTCCAGCTCCACGGCGGCCTGCACCGCGGGGTCCTGCACCAGGCGGATGAGATACGGGGCGGGGGACGCCGTGGGGTGCCGCACGCCCACCGGCACATTCAAATCAATGGGCTGGGTGAGGTTGCGCCCCCCTTTGAGTTCGAACACCCCCACCCGCTCCTGGTTGCGGGCGGCAAGAATCTCGTACTGCCGCGGACGGAGCATCTTTTCCAAACCGTCCAGGAGGCTGGAGCGGTCGTGGACATCGAAGTACTGGCCGCGGGCTTGGCCCCGGCCGCCACTCAGCCGGCGGAGTTCATCCCGCTTCAGATAAAGCAAGCGCCACAGTTCTTCATACGCCTGCTGGAATCGCCCGGGATGCGACCTCTCGAAAGCGGCAGCCCGCGACTGTGCCATGCGTCGCAAGTCGTCGTCCCGCAGGCTGAAGCCCAGGATGTCGATTTCGATATCGCGGCAGTCCGCCTGGTCCAGCAGCCGCAGCAAGTCCACCAGGTCCACCTGATCGCTCGACTGTTCGTTGATGCCGTCGGTGATCGCGATGATGCGGCGTCCGGACCGGGGGTCCTTTTGTTTCAGTAGCTCTATTGCCTGGCGAATGGCCAGGTACAGGGGCGTCTCGCCCAGGCAGCGGAGGCCGTCCAACTTGCGTTCCAATTCGCCCACGTTGGCGGGGGTGAGGGGGCGCATGTCCCAGAGCAGTTCCACGTCGTTGCCGGGGCGAAGGCCGTCTTGCGGAGCGGGCTTGCGCTGCCCGGGATTCTGCGGGTCCCACATGACCATCGTCTTGTCGTCTTCGCCCCAACCGCGCCGGTGGCCATATACGAACACCGCCACCTGGTAGGGCGAATTGGGATAGTTGGCCAGGTTCCGCAACACGACTTTGAAGCTGTCACGGGCCACGTCGAACCGCGGTTTGACTTCCTCCTTCTTGTCGGCGAACACCGGCGTCGGTTCCGACATGCTGCCGGAACAGTCGAAGATGAATACCAGGGAGGTATGCTGGGCACCCTGGCCATGGACCTGTACCGTGGGTGGCGGATAGGGGGTCCACTCGGTGCCGACGAGGAGTCCAGCGGCGGGGGGCCGGACCAGGAAGGGCCAGCTCCGCACGTGGCCGCGATACACCAGGCGCAGTTGCAACTCGATCGGCCGCCGATCGGCTTGTGCCAAAAGCGTATTGGCGTAGCGCATCCATAGGGGCGGTTCCGGCGTGAACCGCAAGGACACGGCCTCGGTATCGCCGGCCTGAGGTTTGCCCGCCGCCGGTCCCAGATCGGCGGCGACGCGCCGTACGGCGGGCTTGTCTTGCGGAGCCGGGGCCAGGGGGACCACTTGCCCGGAAGTGCCTTCGCGCCCTTGTTCTATGGACATCGCGCCGGTACCGGGGGGCAGCGCCGGCTCGCAGCGGGCTGCGGAAAGCACCAGGCGCGAGGCCGGCTGGTGCGGGTCGAGGTCCACATCGTCGGCCCGCAGTTGGAAGGGCGCAAGGGCGGCCTGGCGGCGCTGGGCCAGCAAGCGGTGCTCGGCGCCTAGCGGCTCGCGCACATTGGGTTCGGGGAACAGACGCTCGGCCGCGCGGAGGTAGCCCGCAGCGGCGACCTCGAAAAACGCAGGCCCGTCGCTCCCTGGCACGGGACCCCAAAAATCGTCCAGCACCCGCCGGGACTGCCACGCCAAAAGATAATACGCATCCAGGCGGGCCAGGCGCTGGGTGGGGTCCTGGCCAGTCGGCCAAGGCGCACGGCGGGGATCGAAGTCCCACAGGGCGGCAGCGGCTCGGATGGCCCGATCGGCCCGGCTGTACCCCTCCCTCGCCTCCGTCGGACTGGCCGCGTCTTTTTGCCGCAGCCGGCCGCCGGTTTCCTCCATCCAGCGATTGGCTTGCTGGGGCAACTCGGCCAGCATCCGGCGGAGCTTTTGACCCTTGTCGGCTAGCAACCGAATCCGCTGGCTTGCGGCCGAGGTGTCGTCGGGCGGCCCACCGGGGGGCTTGTCGGGGCCGGTTCCCTCTGGCAGCTTCGCCCCTGCCAGATGCCCGCGGTCCAAGAGGACCAGCGCGGGGTGCTCGGGTTTTTGGGGATCCGACAAACGCAGCAAGAATTCGCTCCCTTCGGTGGCAACCTGAGAAGGGGCGACCCGGCGGGGCGATGCCTCGGCCGCCACCCCCGCCACTGCCCCGCGCGAGGCGATTTCCAGGTATTTCGATTCCCGCAGAAACCGCCTTTGGTCGCCGGTCAAAAGGGGCACCCCCAGCACAATCCCCACTTCCTGAAACGTTTGCCAATGGTTGCCGGCACTCCGCAGGTCGAAGCAGGCTTTATGGAAATCGCTGGCCAAGCCCTCATCAAGCGACTTGCGAATGGCGGTTTGAAGCCGGGCGATAGCCGGCGGTAATGGGGCTTGCGGGTCGGTCTCGCTGCGAGCCAGCGCGGCCTCCACCTCCCGACCCAGCTCGTGGGCGTCAACGATCAGTTGATGGAGCTGCTTGAGCCGGTCGGGCCGATCGGCTTTCAGCCGGCTAAGCAGCCACTGCGCCAAATAGGGGATTTCGGCAAGTGCCCGGTCTCGCAGGGCCAGGGCTTCGGTCAAGGTCTGAGCCCGGCGGAGCGCCTCGCCGTAATAGCCCCCCTGGCCGCCGTCGTCCCCGGCGGCCTGGAAGCCCTGGCGGGCCACGGCCAGCGCGGCGTCGCTACCCACGAACAGGGCGTCCTCGGCCCGGCGGCGTTCGCCATCCCCCCGCTCGACCAAAGGCCGGATCGCGTATTGCACCCGCAGATCTCGGGGCGAGGCGGCTTGTTCGGCCGCCTGGCGCACGGTCAAAGCCTTTCCCACCAAATCGCCCTGCGCTTGCGCCACCTCGGGATCGAGATACGCCCGCAACATGCGCAGGAAGTGCATCTCGACCAAAGGAGGTACCGGCGATTGCGGGTCGGCCTCGGCCCGCGACTTCTCCACGTACTCCAACAGGGCATCCCAATGGGCATCGGGCACGGGATGAGTGCGGCACCAGTCCCAAGCCTCGGCGGCCACGGCCAGCCGGCGGCAGGTGGCCGACACCTTCGCGTCGAACTTGCCCGGCCCCTTGTCCCACGCCTGGCGGAACTGTTTGCGGTCCTTGTCCAGTTGCGCCGCATCCTGTGCGCGAAGGGCGAGGGGGAGATTGGCAGCGAACCCGGCCGGATCCGCGGGACGCTCGAGCCGGCTGGCCAGCCGGGCCGCTTCCTCGCGCACCTGGTCGAAAGCCGCCTGATAGGCAGGTCCGGCCAGGGCCGCCTGCTCCAACCACAACAGCTTTTGCTGGAACGCTTCCCAGCCCAAAGGGTCCTCGCGCCACGGCGCCCGGGCATACAGCCGGGCATGACGCTGCCAAAGCTCGTCCAGGGCCGACCAGACGATTGCCTTTTCGGCCAGGAGGTTCACACGGGGCGGCAGCTCGGTTTCGCCCTGGTACTTGGCATACCCAAGGGTAAAATCGCGGAACCCCTCCGGTGCCACCAGCATCGGTTGCTGTTCGTCGTTGCGGTATTCCCGGACCCACTGGCTGACGTGTTTGGTCACATAGGCAGCCAGTTCGCGGACGGTGACCCGGTTGTCGCGGTTGCCGGGGTCCTCTTGGTCGGCGGCCCCCAATAGTCCCCGATGCACGAAGAAGCCGAAGACCGACCCCTGCAACTGCTCCGCCGAGGTCCACCCCACCTGCCCGGGACTGGTCGAGTTCAACAGCACCAGGCCGGGGATATCGGCTTCCAGGCGGGCCTTTTCCAGGTTGTCGGCGAAGCTGTTGTACAACATCCCCAGGCGCCAGTTGCTATCCATGCGGTTGCAGTCGAGGATCACGAGCTTGTTGGGCGGGATATTGCGGTCCGACGCGGGAAACAACCGCCGCAACAGGTCCACGAGCGGCACCCAGGTCTTGCTATCGTGGGGCGACGAGTCGGGCACCAGCAGGCAAGGCATGCCGTGTTCGTCGGCCACCCCGTGCAGACTGAGGTACACCACCACCGTGTCGCGCTTGCCGAACGTGGCCGGCGGATGCTGGATCGCATCGCGGAGTTCGTCGAACGCGCTGGCATCGGCGGCCGGTTGCAGGTGGTCGAACTTGTGGAAATAGGCGATCCGCTCGCGCTCGATGCCGACATCGGCCAGGCGGTCGACGTCCTCACGGGCCCAGGCATTGGGGGGGACGGCCAGCCCGTAGTCGATCACCGCCAGGGCATAGACCGATGCGATCCGCGGCCGGAAAAGCACCCACCACACGAAAAGGGCCACCAGGGCCAGGGCGGCCAGCGAGAAGGCGGCCAGTTTAATGCGGTACCACCGCAGGGCGCTTTGGTAGGCGCGGTCGCCGCGTTGCTGCCAGGCAGCGGCCTGGGCCCCGGGCCTGGCACCAGAGACCGCTTGACCCGGCTTGGCCCGCCAATCGGGCCGGGCCTGGCCCGGGTTTCGACTCGAAGGTCTCGGCTGCGAACCTTCCTGCGACATGCCACGTGCTCCCACGAAAGTCCGAACCGCGATCCGAAGCCCCGATGAAGACCGCGCGAATTGCCGTCGGTGGCGCTAAGGGACCCCGGGTCGGATGCGGCTTGCCGCGTCTCCCTCAGGCCATCCCCGCCATCGTGCTCGCAGGCATACCAGGCTTACGCTCGCGCCACCAGGCCGGCCCGATCGAAATACTGGCGCCACTCCGCAGGGCCGAATACCTGCCAGGTCTCCGGCAGATCGGGCAACTCGACCAACACCGCCTCGATGCCTGCCAAAAGGCTTTGCACCGAGGCCGGTGGACTGTGCGCAAGCAGGGCGCTAAGCACGCTCGGCCAGCAACAGCCGATCACGGCATCGCCCGGCTCTCCCCCGCGCTGGCGGCTGCGGCAGGCCGCCTGAATGTGTTCCACCAAAGGCCCCTTCTGCATCCGTGAAAACAGGCACACCACGGCGTCTTTGCCCCAGGCCTGATCGACCCATTGCGGCCAGTGCGGCAGCTCTTCCTGCGAGACGACCAAGGGCGACACGCCCGCCGCGACTACCGGATCCAGCCAACCGAATACGTAGTCCCTGCCCCGCAACTCTTCGGGGGGCGGCGCCCCCAGGTGATGGAAATCCAGCAGCAAATACACAGGACAGAACTGCGTCAGGCGCACGGCTAGTTCCGCAGGGGTGATCTCCGACAGGTTCCCACGCAACAGGGTCAAGCCTGAATCGCAGCGTTCGACAGTATACGTAGCCGGTTTCTTGGGCGGCGGCGCCTCGGTGGCGTAGAAGCTCTTTCCGGCCAGGGATTCCAGCTCGGGGGGCAAGTTCCATGCGCCGGCAGGTGTTCCAGGGGGAGGGGTCGGCCCGCCGCCAGGCGCCGGCGCGGTCCTGCCCACCCCACCGGGGACCGATGCCGTGCCCGCCCCCATGGCGGCGCCGGCCCGGCCGGGCACAGCGGCCGGCGACTGGCCGGGCAGCGGCAGCGGAACGCCTTGGACAGCTTGCGGCTCGGGAGCCATTGGGGTCCGCCGGACCGGCGACCCCGGCGGAGGGCGCACCGTCGACGTGTCGGAATCGGCCGCAACAGGCCCAGGCCCCTCGCCCGGTGGGAAAACGTCTTCCGCCGGCCCTTTGCCCGTCGCAGCGAATGCCGCTGGGCTCCCCGGGGGAACGTCGTCAGCCACTGGCCCCTCGATGCGCACTGCAAATCGTGTCTGCCCCGCCAAAATCCGATCGCCATCCCGCAGCCGGGTCTTCTGCGAAATCCGCTGCCCGTTGACAAACGTGCCGTTGCGGCTCCCCTTGTCGGTGATGTAGCAACCGCTGGCGTCGGTCTCCAACAGGAAGTGCGTGCCCGACATCAAGGGATCGCGGGGGAACGACACGTCGGCCCACTCGGTCCTCCCCACACAGACGGCCTGACCGGCGACCAACGAGATGCGTCGGCTAGCAGCGGGGCCCGCAATCACTTCCACAATCACGCGCATAGCAGTAAAGGTTGAGCAGGATAGCGCGACCTTGGGAAAAACAGCCCCACGGCATTCCCCGGCCGTAAGCTTATACCCCGCGCGTGGTGGCGTCAAATCCCCTTGACGATGAACTTTCGAGCCAACCATGCTGGGTAGGGGGACAGCTTGCCGAGTTTACGCCGCCCGAAGAGGGCCCCAAAGGGGTTCCGGCCTTAGCGAGCCGGGTGGGGGATGCGATTGCCGGGTTTACCACGGGGCCGACTTCTGGCCGGTCTTGGCATCGTCGGCCTCGTCGGGCTCGACCGGTTTGGCCTCTTGGGCATCTTGCGGGCTGGTAGGTGAGGAGCCGCTGCCGGCTCCGGCGGCTCCCCCGCTATTGATGTTCACCAAGGTCCCCTGGATGGTGACGCCCGTTGGCCCGATATCGACGAATCCCCCAGAGCCTTTGATGGTCAACTGGAGCCCGGCTTCGATGACGACCTTCATGCCTGCCTTGAGGTGGATTTCCTGCCCCGCCTCCACAGCGTGCTTCATGCCCACCTTTTCCTGCTGGTTCATGCCGACGGTCAGCGACTGGTCCTGGTCGACCTCTTCCATACGGTTGCCCTTGACGTGGTGGTGCTCGTCTTTTTCGACCAGTTCCTTTTTTTCGCCTTTAATGACGATATCGGTATGGCCGGGGCCATCGATACCGCCGACCAGCAGTTTCAGGTTGCCGCCGATCTGCTCTTCCTGGTTGCGGTGGATCTTGACATGCTTGTCGCGGAAGACCATCTCGTGGCGGTCCCCCTGCTTGGGGCCGTCCTTTTGCGAGCCGACAATCTGGTGCGAGTTGGCGATGACGTGTTCGCGGGAGTCGCGTAACACGCGCAGGTCCATATCGCGCTGGGCGTGGATGAAGATCTGCTCGTGGTCTTTCTTGTCCTCGAAACGGATTTCGTTGAAGCCATCGCCCCCTTTGGTGGAATTGGTCTTGATGCAGCTCTTGGTCTTCTCGTCGGGGAGGGGATAGGGGGGCATCTGGTCGGCGTTGTACACCACGCCGGTGATCAGGGGGCGGTCCGGATCGCCTTCCAGATAGCTCACGACCACTTCCTGGCCGATGCGGGGGATGAACATCGCTCCCCAGTTTTTCCCGGCGATGATCTGGGCGCAGCGGATCCAGCAGGTGGTTTTCTCGTCGCGGCGCCCCTCGCGATCCCAGAAGAACTGGACCTTCACGCGGCCGTACTTGTCGGGCCAGATCTCCTCCCCCTTGGGGCCGGTGACCACCGCGGTCTGCGAGCCGTGGATCCGCGGCTTGGGCGTGAGGCGCCGGGGGCGGAAAGGGACCGAATCTGGAATGCACGTGAACCGATTGCTGTACTCGCCGACCGGGCCCCCCGGTACGCCGTACTCGGTGGGCTCGCTGGCCGAGTGATGGACCGATACCAGGACGAACCCCTTCCCCTCCTCGGCCTTGCAATCGTGCCGCTTGATCTTGAACTTGCCGCCGGGGCTGAACGTCTTGCAACGGCTCTCGCCCTGGACCACGTCGAACCAGGTTTCCTCGCCCTCCATGCGGACACCGGTCAGGTCCTGGCCATCGGGCTTCTTCTGATAGACGCCGGGATAGTCGTACACCTCGTACTTCTGAACCTGGTCGACCGGTACGCTTGACTGCTGGCGTGTTAAAAGCAGGTTGCTGGGTGTCGGTTCGCTGCGGGCCGGGTGGTCGATGAAGTTGTAATCGGTCTGCGCCCACTTGCCCGGAATGAACTCGAACTGGTGCTCCCAGCGCGAAATCCGGCTCTCGGCCGGAAGCTCGCTGTAGGAGTACTCGTACTCCACCTGGCTCTCCGGACAATCCTTGTACGCCCCTTTATGGTCGGCCAGCACCAGGACATGCTTGCCGGCCTCGTGGCGGAAGAAGTAGAAGATGCCCTCTTCTTCCATCAGCCGGCTGACAAAGTGGAAGTCCGTTTCGCGGTACTGCACACAGTACTCGCGGACCGGATGGTTCCCGCTGAGCTGCAACTCGAAATCCGAGAACCCCAGGTCCTGGAACACCTGCTGGATGATGTCCGGGGCATTCTTGTTCTGGAAGATGCGGCAGTCGGCCGTGCGGGTGAGGAACCACAGCCACGGGACCACCTCGGCGAAGTAGCGCCGCATGCCGCCCTGGCGGTCGCCGGCCACAAACCGGCTGACAAAGCCGTTGAAATAGCGGGGCGAGCCGTCGCCCCGCCGCACGTGGAACGTCACGTTCTTGCCCACGATGTCCCGCGGAGGAATGAAATCGCGGGCCGAAAGCATCTCCAACTGGAATTCGAATAGCCGCGACATCTCCTCCTGGCCGCTGAACGACTGGAGCACCAGCACGTCTTTGCCCAGCGGGGTCTCGATACCTAAGGTGCGGGTTTCCTGAGTGGGGGAAGACATGGAGCGCTCCGGACAGTGCTAGCCGCGTTCCCGAGGTGAACCAACCAGGCTGCGCAAGGACTGTGGGATCGGAACCTCACCGGCGAGGCCCGATCCCACAGTGCGGCGTTGAGGTTCCCAGTCAAACCGAGGTATCGGCGTTTGTCTAGCCCCCGCGATTGGCCGCCGGGTTCCAGTGGGCCTGGACACCGAACCAGGTGCTAGCCGCCCTTGTTGGCGACCAGGTCCCAGTGGGCCTTGACATCGCCCTTGGGCTTGCCGGTCTTGTGGTCCGTCTCGGTGTACGTCCACTCGAT